>OFFL01000133.1_pt1 | contig 86840 bp, 52 predicted proteins | sample 1521391 | NCBI WGS metagenome assembly OFFL01 (sample SAMEA3504082, study PRJEB24116) | mouse gut metagenome | biome: mouse gut; feature: mouse-associated habitat; material: faeces | place: Denmark | collected 2011
TAATAGTAGACCCTCGAGCCTCCGGCTCTCTGATGTCACATCCTTAAGTAAACAGCATTGGGAGGGTGTTGCAGAACTAAACTTTCCGCGGTTGAAAACCGCGGCTACTATGCTAGACTGTTTAAAAATCAGTCAGATAGTAGCCGCGGAATGCTGTATATTTTGACCACTTATATTCTGTGGTGGCCGGGTGGCGGGGGGAGGTTATTTTACTTCCCAGGTTTCGCCGGCGAGGATTAGGGAGCGGAGGTTGTCGAAGCCTTTTTTGGCGCGGACTTCTTCTACCTGACGGGATACTTCCTCATTGTAGACGGGGGCGTCGACGTCGCGGATTACGCCTATGGCGAGGGGGAGGTCATAGCCGTCCATCATGGCAAGCTGCTGGTGGAGGAAGTTACTCGGGCAATGTGCGTCGTGCACGAGGACGTCGTCGATTGTGTAGCCGTCCTCTCCTACTGTCACGGCTTTGAGAAGGAAGCCGTCGCGCACAAGACCTTTGTTTTTGTCTTTGCCGAAAAGCATCTTCTCGCCGTGTACGAGGTGGATTGTGCGGTCGGCACGGAACTCGCGGTCGGTGATGTAGTTGTGTATGCCGTTGTTGAATATGACGCAGTTCTGGAGTATCTCACATACCGAAGTACCGCGGTGACGGGCTGCGGCTACAAGCACTTCCTGTGAAATCTGAAGCTCGACGTCGATTGAGCGGGCGAAGAAGTTGCCGCGTGCGCCAAACACGAGTTCGGCAGGCACGAAGGGGTCTTCGGTGGTGCCGTAGGGCGACGATTTCGATACGAAACCTCGGTCGGAGGTAGGTGAATACTGACCCTTGGTCAGACCGTATATCTTGTTGTTGAACAGCAGGATATTGATGTCGACGTTACGACGCACGGCGTGGATGAAATGGTTGCCACCGATGGCGAGACCGTCGCCATCGCCCGAAATCTGCCATACGGTCATCTCCGGATTGGCTACCTTGAAGCCGGTGGCGATAGCTGCCGCGCGGCCGTGGATGGTATGGAATCCGTAGGTGTTCATGTAGTAAGGGAGGCGCGAGGAGCAGCCTATACCGGAAATCACGGCGGTCATCGAGGGGTCGACACCCACGGTCGCCATAGCCTTATGGAGCGAGTTGAGAATGGCGTGGTCGCCGCAACCGGGACACCAGCGTACGGGAGAAGCGTTTTTATAATCGGCGGCTGTATATGTTTTGTTTTCCATAATTGCTTATTTGTTGATTATGTTGTTGACACCTTGGATTATTTCGCTTACGAGGAACGGCTGTCCCTGTATCTTGTTGATACGGTGTATCTCCACGTCGGGGAACTTGGCCTGAAGGAAGTCGGCGAACTGTCCGCAGTTGAGCTCGGCCACAATCACGCGGCGGTAACGGCGGAACACTTCGGCCGTATTGGCGGGAAGCGGGTTGATGTAACGGAAATGAGCGAAAGCCACGGGTGTGCCGGCTGCATTGAGGTCGGCGGTAGCGGTCATGAGGTGGCCGAATGTACCGCCCCACCCTACGAGCAGCGTGTCAGCGTCGGGATTGCCTGCTATCTCAAGAGCGGGAATATCGTTGGCAATACGGGCCACTTTCTCGCGGCGCAGAAGCACCATTTTCTCGTGGTTAACGGGGTCGGTGGAGATGGCACCCGTCTCGGCGTCTTTCTCGAGACCGCCGATGCGGTGTGCGAGGCCGGGGGTGCCGGGGATAGCCCAATAGCGAGCAAGTGTCTCCTCGTCACGCTTATAGGGTGACCACTGCTGACGCAGGTCCTCGGGCACGAAGCGCGGTTTGATTTCGGGATATTCGTCAGCTTCGGGCACACGCCATGCCGACGAACCGTTGCCTATGAAAGCATCGCTGAGGAGGATGACAGGCGTCATGTGCTCGATGGCTATGCGGGCAGCCTCGAATGCCATAGTGAAGCAGTCGGTGGGCGTAGAGGGAGCCACAACGCATACGGGAGACTCGCCGTTACGGCCATAGAGAGCCTGCATGAGGTCGGTCTGCTCGGTCTTGGTGGGGAGACCCGTAGAGGGGCCGCCGCGCTGCACGTCGATCACTACGAGCGGAAGCTCGGCGATGACGGCGAGACCTATACCCTCGCTCTTGAGCGCGAGACCGGGGCCGGAAGTAGATGTTACGGCAAGATTACCGGCAAAAGAGGCACCGATAGCCGAGCATACGCCGGCAATCTCATCCTCCATCTGGCAGGCTTTCACACCGAGATCCTTGCGTTTGGCAAGTTCGTGGAGAATATCGGTTGCGGGAGTGATGGGGTATGAACCGAGGAAAAGCGGACGACCGGCTTTTTCCGAAGCCATGATAAGACCCCATGCCGTAGCGGTGTTGCCGTTAAGGTCGGTGTATACGCCGGGACGCGCCTCGTCGCTCTCGATGCGGTAGGTCGACACCGATGCGTGGATATTGTGTCCGTAATCGTAACCTGCCTGAATAACTTTGGCATTGGCTTCGTAGATGGCAGGCTTTTTGGCGAACTTGTTCTTAAGCATGCGCAACGCAGCCTCGAGCGGACGGTCGAAAAGCCAGCATACGAGACCGAGAGCGAATATATTGCGGCACTTGAGGACAGACTTGTTGTCCATGCCCGAGTCGGCAAGAGCGGCCTTGGTCATTGTAGTGACGGGCACTTCGACCACCTGTGCCGAGATGTTGAGTTCCTTATAGGGGTCGTCGCTGGTGAAGAGAGCCTTGTCGAGCGCTTCTTTCTTGAAAGAATCGATATCAACAATGATGACGCCTCCGGGTTTCAGAAATTTCACATTCTGCTTGAGAGCCGCCGGATTCATGGCAATGAGTACGTCGCAGGCATCGCCCGGAGTATGTACACCGGAACCGACACTCACCTGAAAACCTGACACGCCGCTGAGCGAACCCTGCGGAGCCCTGATTTCGGCGGGATAGTCGGGGAAAGTCGAAACCGAGTTACCCAGTCCTGCCGATACATTGGTGAAGATATTGCCGGCAAGCTGCATGCCGTCGCCGGAGTCACCCGAGAAGCGGACCACCACTTTGTCGAGTGTTTTCACTTTTGGATTTTCCATTTGCAAGAGAATAACAATTTATATCTTTTCTACACGCAAAGGTAGTTATTTTAACAGTCAAATAAAAAATACGACATCAATATTTTAGTATAAAACGCAAAAAATGGCGGATTTAACACTCTGCCCAACGGTATATATGCATAAAAATATAGTCACCGACTCGATAAAGGCCGGACAGCATGCCGAATTATATGTAATTAGGGAATAAAATAGCATGGTTAAATGCAAATTAACATTAGGATACGGTATAGGATGATATTTTTTACGTATCTTTGCGTTCTATAAACCAAGGCTTATCAAGGTGTACACCCGTCTCCGATTATATATAACTCTCATACTTACCACGTTATGTTTCTCAGGCATTGCCGGGGGAATGAATGCCCCGCGTCCTCAGAAACCTGACGCGGAAAGTGCGTCGGCCGGTACCGAACGACCCGACAGCGTATTGGCTGTCAATGTTTTGAATGACAGCATACGGGATTCGGTCGCTGCTGCCGACAGTATCGGGGAGAAAAAACATATCGCCCCTACGCGGCCTGCCGGTACTGCACCGTCGCGCATACGACGCGAGAAAGTCGACCTCGACAATCAGGTGGTATTCTCATCGTCTGACTCAATGGTGCTTATCGGGCGCTCCAACATGTATATGTACGGTAACGGACAGGTGGATTACGGCGACCTGAAGCTCGACGCCGCCCAGATAGAAATAGACCTTGACAAAAGCGAGGTCTATGCCGTGGGACAGACCGACTCGGTAGGCGAAGTCATAGGAAGCCCGGTTTTCGAGGAGGGAGGTTCAAGCTACGAGACGAAAACTATGCGCTACAACTTCAAGTCAAAGCGCGGTTTCATCACCGACGTCATAACCGAGCAGGGTGAAGGCTATCTCACCGGCGGAACGACCAAAAAGACTGAGGATGACTACTATTACCTGCAGAACGGACGCTATACCACCTGCGACAACCATGAGCATCCGCACTTCTATTTCCAGCTGACACGCGCCAAGGTAAAGCCTAAAAGCAATATCGTGACGGGCCCGACCTACATGGTGCTTGCGGGGCTGCCGCTGCCGCTTGCAGTGCCGTTCGGCTACTTCCCCTTCTCGAGCAAATATGCATCGGGAGTCATAGTGCCGACATTCGGCGACGACTACAACCGCGGTTTCTACCTGCGTGACGGAGGTTATTATTTCGCCATCAACAACAACATAGACTTAGCACTTACCGGCGAGATATATACCCGCGGGTCGTGGGGCCTCTCAGCACGAAGCACATACGCCAAACGTTACAAATATTCGGGTAATTTCAGCATCAGCTACCTGAAATCGATATACGGCGACAAGGGTCAGCCCGACTACTCGAAGCAGACCAACTTCCAGATAGTATGGAGCCACTCGCAGGATGCCAAGGCCAATCCCAACATGAACCTGTCGGCTTCGGTCAACTTCACCACTTCAGGCTATACCCGCAATGACCTCAACTCGTACTATTCGTCGGCATTCACGGAAAACACGAAGAGTTCGACGGTCAACATGACCTACCGCTTCCCGCAGTCGAAGTGGTCGCTGTCAACCACGCTCAACGTGTCGCAGCGCACGCAGGACTCGACGCTGTCGGTATCGTTCCCCAATGTGACACTTACAATGTCGCAGATATATCCCTTCAAACGCAAGCGCGCCGTGGGCGACGAACGCTGGTATGAAAAGATACGCATGTCGTACTCCGGGCAGCTCCAGAACTCGCTGACAGCCAAGCAGGATGTATTCTTCCAGAAGAGCCTCATCAAGGACTGGCGCAACGGCATGAAACACAGCATACCTATCTCGGCCACCTTCAACATATTCAAATACTTCAACCTGACGCCGTCAATCAACCTGCGTGACCGTATGTACACCACAAAGGTACGCCGTCAGTGGGATCCGAACGCAGCTGTTGAATTGTGCGACACGACCCATAGTTTCTACAATGTATGGGACTTTGACGCGTCGCTGTCGCTCGATACGAAAATATACGGTTTCTATACGCCGCTGCCGTTCATGGGCGACAAAATCAAGATGATACGCCACGTGCTCACTCCTACCATATCACTGAGCGCATCGCCCGACTTCTCCTCCCCTTTCTTCGGATATTACGATTCGTATGACTATGTCAACGCCCAGGGTGAGCAGGTGCAGCGCAAATACTCGATGTTCCCCAACTCGCTGTTCGGCGTACCCGGTCAGGGAAAATCGGGAACCGTATCGGTATCGCTGGCCAACAACCTGGAGATGAAGGTGAAGTCGGACAACGATTCCATCGGAGAGAAAAAAATATCACTCATTGAGAATTTCACCGTATCGCAAAGCTATAACTTCGCGGCCGACTCCCTCAACTGGAGCAATATCAACACGTCGATACTGCTCAGACTGGTCAAGAATTTCAATCTCAACCTGTCGGCCGTATGGGATGTATATACCTACCAGCTCAATTCGGCCGGCAATCCCGTCCGGGTCAACATACCTCGCTGGAAAGCAGGCAAAGGCATAGGACGCCTGTCAAGCACCGGAACATCATTCTCCTACACGTTCAACAACAATACCTTCAAGCGGAAAAAGGACAAAAAGGATACCAAGAACCGGGGAAACGACGATACGGACGACGACATGCAGAACACGCGTCCGTCGGCCCGACGCAACCAGGACGATGAAGATGATGACGGAGCAATGGCTCTCGGCGACGACGGCTATATGAAGTGGGAAGTGCCGTGGAGCCTGACCTTCAATTACTCGATAGGTTACGGCTATGGCTCCTTCAACAAGCAAAAGATGGAATATGACGGCAAGATAACGCAAAACCTGTCGTTCTCGGGCAACATACGCCCTACCGCCAACTGGAATTTCTCTTTATCGGCATCGTATAATTTCGATACCCACAAAATTGCATACATGAACTGCAACATATCGCGCGACCTGCACTGCTTCTCGATGAGCGCAAGTTTCATACCTGTGGGTCCGTACAAAAGTTTCAATTTCCATATTTCAGTCAAGTCGTCGATGCTCAGCGACTTGAAATATGACAAACGCTCTTCGCGCCAGAACGGCGTCACCTGGTACTAAGAGATTGTCTATACAATCTCTAAGAGCTTGTCTAAAATTCATATTACTTTGCTTTAGAGGGTCTTGTCAGTGTCTTTTTGCTCGCTCTTCAGTCACGTAGCTACGGCTACGCTCCCTCATCGCAAGCAAAAATCCATCTGACAATTCCTCTCAAAATCTGCATCATATAAATTTAGACAAGCTCTAATACATTTCAAAAACTTATTGTTTATTTAATTGTATTACTATTTGAGGGTGATGAAATATCATAAAAGTGATATTTTTTGTTAACTTTGCAAAATATGGAATTTATTTTTTAACTTAAATATCAAAAAGATGGGAAAATTCTTATCTGATTTCAAAGAGTTTGCCATGAAAGGCAATATCATCGACATGGCTGTCGGTGTAATCATCGGCTGTGCTTTCGGTAAGATTGTAACCTCGCTTGTCAATGACCTGATAATGCCTGTAATGTCACTTGTGACAGGCGGTGATGGTTATAAAAATCTCAAGCATGTCATTACACCGGCATCAGCTGACGGCACAGTACAGGAAGTAGCCATCAACTACGGTATCTTCATCCAGAACATCATCGACTTCATCATCATAGCCCTGAGTATATTCGTGGCACTGCGCGTGATAATGAAATTCAAGAAAAAAGAGGAGGCCGCTCCGGCCGCTCCCCCTGCCCCGTCGGCTGAAGAAACTCTGCTTACAGAAATCCGCGACCTTCTGAAGAAGGACGTTGACAGCAAAAAATAATGTCGCCGATATTTCTCATAGGATATATGGGCTCGGGTAAGACTACGCTTGGCCGCGGAGTCGAAGCCCGCGCCCATATCGCTTTTATAGACCTCGACCAATATATCGAAGAACGGTACGGCAAGTCTATAAAAGATATATTCAAAGAACGCGGCGAGGATGGCTTCAGGCTCATAGAGCACGACTGCATCAGGAAACTTTCATCGAAAAAAGATATACTGGTAGCATGCGGCGGCGGTACGCCATGTTTCTTTGACAATATGGAGATAATGAACAGCCGCGGCACTACGGTATGGCTCGATGCATCTGTCGACATATTGCATGCACGTCTTAAGGAAGGAAGAAGCCAACGTCCCCTAATAGCCGATTTCGATGATGACGAGCTACGCGAATTCATAGTCAAGTCGCTTGAAAAGAGGAATCCTTTCTATAGTCGGGCTACGCATCGTTTCGGTGCCGACAAGCTGGATACCGTCGACGATCTGGAGGCTTCGATTGACAGGTTTATAGCGACATTTCTGCTAACGTAGGGACACACGGCCTGTGCACCCTATAATACGCTGATAATCAATGCCCGCTTTCCGGACGCACAGACCGTGCGTCCGTACACTGTTGGAAGTTATCGATACCAAAGCGGGTTAGCGGCTGCTCCGGGGAGCAGCCCTACATCAGGCAACCGTCAATATCAGTCATGCAATAAACTCCGCTCTATTGTTGCTGGAGTATTGCAAATATAAACGAGTATATGCAAATATATGCGAGTTTTGTTGAATGGGTGTGTGTTTTTTTTAATTGAACCATTATTATTTTTCAGTCATGGACAACAGTATTTCGTCAAATGCCACTCCACTGGAGCAACCTGAAGCTGTAGCCACGGCACGCAAACGTATCACCATAGGACTGCCTCACAATACCGATGCATCGGAACGCCGGTTTCCACTGACTCCGGAAGGTGTGAACAGGCTTATTGAAAAGGGATATGCCGTAAGAATAGAGCACGGTGCGGCCAATTCAATACATTACAGCGACAATGCATACTCACGGCAGGGTGCAGAACTGACCGACCGACACGGAGCACTGTCGTGCGACATAGTCATAAACATGTCGACACTTACTCCGGCCGATATAAAAAAGATGCGGCGCGGCGCGATGTTGCTTACGTTGCTCTGTCCCGACAAAATACATGCCGATTCAATCATAGAGATGCAGCGAATGGCAATTGTGGGTGTAGCCGTAAACAATATAGCCGATGAACGTGGCAACAGGCCTTTCGCCGACATACTCGCCGAGATTGACGGGCGCGCGGCAATAGCGACAGCCTCTTCCCTACTCGCCGACGCCAATGCCGGCAAAGGTATATTGCTTGGCGGTATCGCAGGACTGAATCCTTGCGAAGTGACAGTGATAGGTTCGGGCATCGCAGCGATAGCCGCATCGCGTTCGGCATTGGGATTGGGTGCGATTGTGAGAATGTTTGATGACGATGTGTATTCGCTCCGTGCGGCGGTGCGTGACCTCGGTCCGGGTGTGATAGCATCCTCGCTCCACGAAAGAGTGCTTACATCGGCGCTCCGTACAGCCGATGTGGTGATAGCGACACCTATGCAGTCAAAACTGAGTATAAGGACGGATACAGTGGAAATAATGAAAAAAGGTGTGGTGACCTTTGACCTTGACGCAAGCCACGGACGCATATTCCCGTCAATGCCCACCATAGATCTCGCAACCGTAATAGACAGCAACCGTACGGCAAATGACAAGAGAGTGTGCTACGTGAATGCCGGAAGCGCCGTTCCGCGTACGGCGGCAATGGCTTTGAGCAATACATTCATCACTATGCTTGACTCGATAATAACATGCGAGGGGCTTACGAACGCATTGAAACTTACTCCCGGACTGCGCCGTGGAGTATTCACTTTTTTGGGTAAAGTAACCGATCCGCAAGTGGCCAAAACAGCAGGCTGCCGCTTCACTGATATAAACATATTTCTACAATTGTCATGAACAGGAAATTTTATGTGGTGTGGAAGGGATTCAGTCCAGGTATTTATGATTCATGGGAAGAATGCAAGCTGCAAGTAACGGGATTTCCGGGCGCAGAATACAAATCGTTCGACTCCCAGGAGGCGGCTACAAAAGCGTATAGAGGCGACTATAAGGAACAGATACAATTGTTGCGCAGCATAGCCATGAACCGCAGGGAGACGGTGAACTATGAGGCCATACCGGATATTGTAAAAGACAGCATAGCGGTTGACGGGGCATGTTCGGGCAATCCCGGACCTATGGAATACCGTGGTGTGGATGTGATGACGGGAGCCGAGATATTCCACGTAGGCCCGCTTGCCGACGGCACGAACAATGTGGCAGAATATCTCGCTCTGATACATGTGTTGGCTTTTCTTAAGAAGACGAACAATACGCATACCGTGGTCTATTCCGACTCGCGCACGGCATTGTCATGGCTGCGCAACCGCGGCCATAAATCAAAACTCGCGCATACAAAAAACAATGACAAGATATTCGATATGCTTGCACGTGCCGACAAGTGGATACAGTCAAACGTATCGTACAACCGAGTGATTAAATGGGATACGGAGAAGTGGGGAGAGATACCTGCCGATTTCGACAGGAAGTAATTTACATATCGTATATTTATGTTGAAAAATAGCGGCTTGTTATTTGGCCGCTATTTTTTATATTTGCGTATCTTATTTCTGTCCGATTATCATTTCTTATTCCGCCTTTTATTTTTTTATTCCGCTTACGCGTCATCACCTGGCTATATTACCTATGGAGGGGGCTGTCATTTTATGATTGCAGTGGGGGTGAAGGAGGGATGTTGATGAGTTATTATCGGGTGTTGATAACAGTGTAGAAAGATGTAGATAATAATAAAAGAGATTTTGATAAATAAATTTGGATATTTGATATGAGGTAATTAATATACAGCTCTAACTTATAGTCCAAATTAGTTATCAAAAAGATATTACGGCATTTTTCAATGTTTATTTGTAACTTTTTGAACACTTTTTTCTCAAAAAGTTATTAACTTTGCAGTTTATAAACAGTATGTAAATAACGTATATAAGTGCTTTTATTTCATCACTTAAAGATGTAGATAACCTGGTGATAACGGCATCATCGGTATTAATAACTTAAAAAGCAAGATAAACGGATAAAAGTTATTACCGTTATCAACATCTGTTATTATTATTCTTAGGAAAAGAAAATTTTAAAATAAATTCAAAATATAAAAATAAAATGACTGTTGACAACAATGTTCCCATGAGCAAAACCGACCCCAATGTGGAGGATTTGAAAAAGGAAATAAAAAGACTCAAAGAAGAAAAGGGGGCGGTCATTCTCGCGCACTATTATCAGAAAGGCGAGATACAGGATGTGGCCGACTATATCGGCGACTCTCTTGCGCTGGCTCAGATAGCGGAGAAAATAGCCGAGCCGGTGATAGTGTTGTGCGGAGTCCATTTCATGGGGGAGACAGCCAAGATACTGTGCCCGGACAAGACGGTGCTTGTGCCTGACGAAAATGCGGGATGCTCGCTTGCCGACAGCTGCGACGCTGAAGAGTTCAGAAAATTTGTCGAAGCTCATCCTGACCATACGGTGATATCGTATGTCAACACTTCGGCTGCCGTGAAGGCTCTGACAGACGTTGTGGTCACATCGTCAAACGCGCGTGACATTGTCGAGACTTTTGACAAGGACGCGAAGATAATATTCGGGCCGGACAGAAATCTCGGAGGATATATCAACAGTATCACCGGAAGAAACATGCTGCTGTGGGACGGCGCATGCCATGTGCACGAGCAGTTCTCTCTTGAAAAAATCGTGGAACTGAAAAAACAGTATCCGGAAGCGAAGCTGCTTGTACATCCCGAATGCAAGCGTGTGATTGTGATGCTTGCCGACAAGGTGGGTTCGACAGCAGCGTTGCTCAATTACGCCAAAAGCAGCGATGCGAAACAGTTTATTGTGGCTACGGAAAGCGGTATCCTGCACCAGATGTGCAAGGAGTGTCCCGATAAAGAGTTTATCGCCGCTCCTCCGGTGGATTCGACATGCGGCTGCAACGACTGCAATTTCATGAAACTAAATACGCTTGAAAAGCTGCGCAACTGTCTGCGTGACGGCAAGCCGGAGATACATGTCGACAGCAAGGTTGCGGAGCGGGCACGGAAGCCTATCGAGCGGATGCTTGAGCTGAGCAGGAAATAGGGGAGTGGCTAATAGGGGGAATAGGCCCAATAAGCCCAATAAGCCCAATAAGCCCAATAAGCCCAATAGCCTGATGGGGAATAATTGATAAATAAGATAAATAGTATATAATAACTGAGGAAATAAAATACGACGATATGCAATATAATCACAAAGAGATAGAGGCCAGATGGCAGCAATACTGGAAAGAGAATAATGTATATAAGTGCGAAATAAACAAAGAGAAGCCGAAATATTACGTGCTTGACATGTTTCCTTATCCTTCGGGTGCCGGACTTCATGTAGGGCATCCGCTGGGATATATCGCATCGGACATTTATTCACGCTACAAGCGTCTGAAAGGATTCAATGTGCTGCACCCGATGGGATATGACGCTTACGGACTTCCTGCGGAACAGTATGCGATACAGACCGGCCAGCATCCGGAAATAACGACACGCCAGAATATCGACCGCTATCGTTCGCAGCTCGACAAAATCGGATTCTCATACGACTGGAGCCGCCAGATCAAGACCTGCGACCCCGAATACTATAAATGGACTCAGTGGGCGTTCATAAAAATGTTCAATTCCTACTATGATACCGCAGCCGACAAGGCTATGCCCATTGCCGACCTTATAGCGCATTTTGAAAAGGATGGCAGCAAGGGTGTGAAGGCTGCCTGCGGCAAGGAACTCGACTTTACTGCCGAGGAATGGAAAAACATGGACGAGAAGCAGAAAAGCGATGTGCTGATGAACTATCGTCTGGCTTATCTTGGCAACACGATGGTGAACTGGTGTCCGAAATTAGGTACGGTGCTTGCCAATGACGAGGTGAGCGAGGGAGTTTCGCTGCGCGGCGGTTATCCTGTGGAGCAGAAACTGATGTATCAGTGGTGTCTGCGTGTATCGGCGTATGCACAGCGATTGCTTGACGGGCTTGAGAGAATTGACTGGACCGATTCGCTCAAGGAGACGCAGCGCAACTGGATAGGCCGTTCGGAAGGTGCTGAGATGCATTTCAAGATTGACGGAACTGATATAGACCTGGAGATATTCACGACACGTGCCGACACGGTGTTCGGCGTCACATTCATGGTGCTTGCCCCCGAAAGCAAGTATGTGGACATGATAACGACTCCGGAGCAGCGCAAGGCTGTCGACGAATATCTTAATTCGATAAAGCACAAGACGGAGCGCGAGCGTATGATTGACAAGAAGGTGAGCGGTGTGTTTACCGGCGCATACGCCATCAATCCGTTGAGCAAAAAGAAAATTCCGGTATGGGTGAGCGATTATGTGCTCGCAGGATACGGTACGGGAGCCATCATGGCCGTGCCTGCGCATGACTCGCGCGACTATGCGTTCGCACGTCATTTCAATCTTCCCATAATACCTTTGATAGAGGGTGCGGATGTCAGCGAGGAGAGTTTCGATGCCAAAGAGGGTATAATCATTAACTCGGCAGGGGAGGAGCTCAATCTAAACGGCATGCAGGTGAAAGAGGCTATTGCCGCAACCAAGAAATTTATAGAAGAGAAGGGTATAGGCAAGGTAAAGGTGAATTACCGACTCCGCGACGCCATATTCTCCCGTCAGCGTTATTGGGGCGAACCGTTCCCCGTATACTATAAGGAGGGCATTCCTTATATGCTTGACGTGGAAAAACTCCCTCTTCTTCTTCCTGAGGTGGATAAATATCTGCCGACAGAGAGCGGCGAGCCTCCGTTGGGACGTGCCAAGAACTGGTGTACGCCCGAGGGATGGGAGTTTGAAAAGTGCACGATGCCGGGATTTGCAGGTTCATCGGCCTATTATCTGAGATATATGGACCCGCATAATGATAAAGCTCTCGTGAGCCGCGAGGCAAATGAATACTGGCGCGACGTAGACCTTTATATAGGAGGAACCGAACATGCTACGGGTCACCTTATATACAGCCGTTTCTGGAATAAATTCCTGTATGACCTGGGTGAGGTGTGCACCGACGAGCCGTTCCGCAAGCTTATCAACCAGGGTATGATACAGGGACGAAGCAATTTCGTGTACCGTATAAAAGACACCAATACTTTTGTGTCGGCAGGACTTAAAAACAATTATGACGTCACTCCGATACATGTGGATGTCAATATTGTGAGCAACGATGTGCTTGATACGGAGCGTTTCAAAGCATGGCGTCCGGAGTTCAATGATGCTGAATTTGTGCTTGAGGATGGAAAGTATGTGTGCGGATACGCTGTTGAAAAGATGTCGAAATCTATGTTCAATGTGGTGAATCCGGATGACATCGTGGAGACATACGGTGCGGATACGCTGAGACTCTATGAGATGTTCCTCGGCCCGATAGAGCAGAGCAAGCCGTGGGATACAAACGGTATCGACGGTGTAAGCCGCTTCATAAAGAAACTGTGGAGTCTGTTCTATCGCGACGGCAAATTCATTGTCACCGACAGCGAACCTTCGAAAGAGGCTCTCAAATCGATACACAAACTGATAAAGAAAGTCACTTACGATATTGAGAATTTCTCGTACAATACGTCGATAAGCGCGTTTATGATATGTGTGAACGAACTTACGGCGATGAAATGCATGTCGCGTGCGGTACTTGAAAAACTGGTTGTTCTGCTGGCTCCTTTCGCTCCGCATGTGACAGAGGAACTGTGGCATGCTATGGGCAATGAGTCGACTGTATGCGATGCCGTATGGCCTGAGTATAACGAAGAGTATATAAAGGAGGACAATGTGACTTATGCCGTGTCGTTCAATGGTAAAGCAAGATTCAATATGACCGTGGCTGCAGGGACGGATGCTAAAGAGGTGGAGAAGCAGGCTCTCGCTTCGGAAAACTCGGCGAAATGGCTTGAAGGGAAGAATGTGGTAAAAGTAATCGTAGTTCCCAACAAGATAGTCAATATAGTAATCAAATAAATTTAATCGGGAGGGGAGTGCCTTATCGGGCACTCCAGCCTGATTAAAGATTGCTAAGACTATCATTACGGTATATAATAAATTGATATATCTTACGTTATAGATACATGACAGAAAAACTGAAGAAGCTTGTATTCGTAACCAATAATCCTCATAAACTTGAGGAAATCAGGAATATTGCAGGCGATAAATTCCATATATGTTCGCTAAGGGATATAGACTGCAATGAGGAAATACCTGAAACGGCTGATACCATACGCGAAAACGCTCTCATGAAGGCACGATATGTGGCTGAAAAATATGGGGTAGACTGTTTTGCGGATGATACGGGTCTTGAGGTAAAAGCGTTGGGTGGCGCTCCGGGCGTACATACCGCGCGATATGCTTCGGCCGAAGGTCATGATACACTCGGCAATATGCAACTTCTTCTGCATAATCTTGAAAATGCCGATGACAGGTCGGCACGTTTCGTGACATGGATAGCTCTTATAGAAAACGGCAAAGCCGTGACATTTGAAGGAGTGTGCGACGGAATGATACTTGACCGGATGGAAGGGGAGGGCGGATTCGGTTATGATCCGGTGTTCAGGCCCGATGGATATGACAGGACTTTCGCACAGATGACAGCAGAAGAGAAAAATGCAGTGTCGCACCGTGGAAAGGCTACCAGAAAGCTGATAGACTACCTTAATGATAGATAATATTTATAATATACCAATCCGAAAAAAACAGATTACAATGATAAAAAAACTTTTTATACTATTAGCGGTATTATTACCTATGGGAGTTAAAGCCCAGCGATCAGTGGGTAGCTGGGAGGTATATTCCAATTATCTTGCACCGGAACAGATGCTTGAGACTCCCGACAAGGTGTTTTGCCTGTCGTCAGGGTCTTTGTTTTCTTTTGACAAAAATTCAGAAGAATTATATCAGTACGGTATACATAACGTGCTGAGCGAAGCTATCATAACCAAGATATTTTATAACGGAAAGGGCGACTATATTGTAGTTGTTTATAAATCCGGAAATATAGATGTTATAAAGAATGACGGAAAAGTAGTCAATCTCCCGGACATCAAGGACGCTGTATTGCAATCTGACCGAACAATCAATGATGTAAGTTTCGGTGACGGACGCATATATGTAGCCACTAATTTCGGTATCGTTGTCTATGACGACAAACGCTGGGAAGTGGTAGAGAGCGGTATGTATGACAAGCCTGTGAAATATGTGGCCGCCACTGATGAATATATAGGCGCATATTTTACCAATGAGAAAAAAATAGGTTTTATCCCGGCAAACAAGACTATACGTTATTATGAGAATTTCATACTTAACGATTGTGCTGCATGTACGGGGTTGCGAGGCTTGAAAGGCAATGTATTTCTCGGATCCAATTCTTCGAATGCATTCAGTCCGAAGAAGGTAGTATTCAATCCGGAAACAAATACAGTGGTTTTCGATAAATATGTTGCCGACGGTAATTATACCGGTCCGTTTGAAAATAAAAACGGATATTATATTTATAATACAGTGGCTTCGGGAAGCAATAAGGCTTGTATCAAACAGTTTGATGAAGATTACAATATTACGGAAACTTCATTGCCATCTGATTTTTCAGGAAAATTGATAACGATTTGGGATAATCCTAATAAAGTGTTTATTGCTGACAATAAAGGTATAAGTGAATATTCTTTTGCCGATGACGGTATTCTCACTCTGCTTCGCGACAGTTTCAAACCTGAGGCTGTCACTTCAAAAGGTGTAGGATATCTGACGGCTACTTCTGGAGGTAAAATATATGCATCGGCTCACGGATATAGCGTTGGTTATTCAGGGGATTGGCCTAAAAATTACAATGTATCTTATATCAATGCAATAGAAAATAACACAATAAAAGATATAACTCCGAGTGGCCTCACTATGACCGGTTTACTTTCTTCAGCTGAGGGATATAAAGATGGTACATTTCGTCCTGGAAGTACATATAATATAGTAGAAGATCCTGATGATCCAGATGCATATTTCCTGTGTTCAATAGTGGATGGTATTTTTAAAATTAAGGATGGAAAAGAATTAGCTTATTATAATCAAACCAATTCTACTATTGAACCAGTTTTCGGTACACGTCTATTTACACAAGCAATTGATATAGATGGAAAAGGAAATCTGTGGGCCGCAGGATATTATAAATTACATGTATTGCCTGCAGAAAAACGTAAATTGAATACACCTACTAAAAAAGAAGACTGGATAACTGGTTTTCCGACTGCTACAAAGGAATGGGATCCTACATTGCTTGCTTGTAAGAAAAGTAATATAGTAATGTACATATTTCTTTATTCAGCCCAGTTGATATGTATTGATACAAATGGAACAGCATCTCCTACGGATGATAAGAATTATACATGGAGTAGGTTTGTTGATCAGGATGGAAAAGAGTGGTCATTATCTCAGATTTATTGCCTGACGGAGGATAATAACGGACAGGTATGGGTAGGAACCGACCAGGGTGTGTTCATTATCCCGAATCCGTCGAAGCTGACCGATCCGAATATGCGCATACAGCGTATTAAAGTGCCGCGTAACGATGGTACCAATTTCGCCGATTATCTTCTTGAGGGTGAGCCTATATACTCTATTGCTGTTGATGGTATTAACAGAAAATGGATTGGTACGGCCAATTCAGGAGCATATCTTGTAAGCGAGAACGGTAGCGAGATAATAGAGCATTTCACTACAGAAAATTCATATCTTCCTCTTAATAAAATATATGCGATAGCATGTGATAAATTCTCTAATGCTGTTTATTTCGGTACTGTCGCCGGGCTTGTAAAATATAATTCCGATGCGTCACCTTCGTCGGAAGATTACAGTGACGTATATGCTTATCCCAATCCTGTAAGGCCGGAATACAACGGTTCAGTCACGATTGCAGGACTTATGGAGGATTCTCTTGTGAAGATTACCGATGCGGCAGGCAATGTATTCTTCCAGGGTACATCGCAAGGAGGTATGATAACATGGGACGGTTGCGACACATCAGGTAACCGTGTGAAGACAGGGGTATATTACGTGTTTGCATCGCAAAACGGTAACGGTCAGACATCCGGTGCCGTCACAAAGATACTTGTGGTAAAATAAATTTGTATGGACTCAACGGACAGTTTGAAATATAAGGATGATACCGATCGCAGTTATGGAGTGGCCGGAATGGCCTTGGCTGCGTTTATTCTGGATTATGAGAAATATATAGCTTCTGTATCGGTTGAACGTCGCGGACTTGACGCAGTGGAGTTTTCTCCCGATTTTTATATGGCGGCTGCAGGGGAGAGTATCTCTCCAAAAGCCTCATGGGCGCATGTCATAGAGCAGTACCAGATTATTGCCTCGATGCTTATATCTAATGTCATGTGCCGTTCGATGGTCAGAAATCATTTGGAAGTTGAAATGTCGTATCATGACGCCATGCTTGATGCGCTGTGTGATTACGCCAAGGAGTGTCAGCTTGAAGCTGATGAAGCTGAAGAATTGTTTGACAAGCATTACCAGTATCTCAACCGCGCTTATCACAACAGTCGTCTGCACGTCGCTGCGCAGCGTCTCGTCGATGAATTGTCGTCAAAGCCTACACTTCTTCATTCGGACCTTTGCGACATCTTAGGCGGCTTCTAAACGCGTGATACGACGATGTTATGAATAGGACAACAAGAAAAGGATTATATACGTTCCTTCTGTTTCTTTTGGCGGTATCGTTGTATGGCGAATAATAGCTCTATTCAACGGCTGGCTCATGAGCAAAGGTTATTATTCGAGATATACGACAGTTGTCTTTGTCGGTTGCACCGTGTATGTCTATTACAGATGCTGGCTATGGCTTTGCCGCAGGCTTGACTCTTTTAAATAATAACATTATGATAATAAAAAAAGCAGCGGAATTTTTCGCTGCTTTTTTTATTATCATGTTTCAGAAATTAGAGCTGGGGACCTGCTGCTACGAGAGCTTTGCCGGCTGCGTTGTTCTCGAATTTCTTGAAGTTGGCAATGAACATTTCAGCAAGTTTGGTTGCTTTCTTGTTCCATTCTTCGGGGTTAGCGTAGGTGTCGCGGGGATCGAGAATCTTGGGATCTACGCCGGGAAGTTCAGTAGGAACAGTGAAGTCGAAGATAGGAATCTGTTTGGTGGGAGCCTTGAGGATGGCGCCATCGAGGATAGCGTCGATGATACCGCGGGTATCTTTGATAGAGATACGTTTGCCGGTACCGTTCCAGCCAGTATTTACGAGGTAAGCCTTAGCGCCGCTCTTTTCCATCTTCTTGACGAGTTCCTCAGCATATTTGGTGGGGTGGAGCGAAAGGAATGCTGCACCGAAGCAAGCCGAGAAAGTAGGAGTGGGCTCGGTGATACCGCGCTCTGTACCTGCGAGTTTCGAAGTGAAGCCGGAGAGGAAGTAGTATTTGGTCTGCTCCGGAGTCAGGATAGAAACGGGAGGAAGCACGCCGAATGCGTCAGCTGAAAGGAAGATAACGTTCTTTGCAGCGGGGCCGTGGCTTCCCGGGGCTATTTTCTCGATGTGGTCGATAGGATAAGAAACGCGGGTGTTTTCAGTCACGCTCTTGTCGGCGAAGTCAATTTTGCCGTCTTTGTCAACTGTAACGTTTTCGAGAAGAGCGTCGCGACGGATTGCGTTGTAGATGTCGGGTTCTGACTCTTTGTCGAGGTTGATAACCTTAGCGTAGCAACCGCCTTCGAAGTTGAACACGCCGTTGTCGTCCCAGCCGTGTTCGTCGTCACCGATGAGGAGACGTTTGGGGTCGGTAGAAAGAGTGGTTTTACCTGTACCGGAAAGACCGAAGAAGATAGCGGTGTTTTCGCCGTTCATATCGGTGTTGGCCGAGCAGTGCATTGAGGCCATGCCCTTGAGGGGAAGGTAATAGTTCATGATAGAGAACATACCTTTCTTCATTTCGCCGCCGTACCATGTGTTGATGATTACCTGCATTTTTTCAGTGAGGTTGAAGGCAACACAAGTCTCTGAGTTGATGCCGAGTTCTTTCCAGTTTTCAACTTTAGCCTTTGAAGCGTTGAGAACTACGAAGTCGGGTTCGAAGTTTTCGAGTTCTTCCTTGGTGGGGCGGATGAACATATTGGTCACGAAGTGTGCCTGCCATGCAACTTCAACGATGAAGCGAACGGCAAGACGGGTATCCGGGTTTGTGCCGCAGAAAGCGTCTACTACATAGAGTTTCTTGTTTGAAAGCTCTTTGTCGGCGATTTCCTTGAGAGCGTCCCAGGTAGCGGGAGAGATGGGTTTGTTGTCATTTTTATATTCGTCGGAAGTCCACCAGATAGTGTCCTTTGAAACGCCGTCTTCAACGAAGAATTTATCTTTGGGCGAACGGCCGGTGTAGATACCTGTCATTACGTTTACAGCGCCCAGCTCAGTGTTCTGGCCTTTTTCATAGCCTTCCAATGAAGGATTTACTTCATCGATGAAGAGTTGGTCCCATGAGGGATTGTGGATAATCTCCGGAGTTCCGGTGATACCATAACGGGTTAAATCAATCTTGCTCATTTCTTTTGATTTAATATAAAATTATAGTGTAATTTAAAAATTCTCGAAAAAGTATCTATTTTTAATATCTGACGCAGACTATGCAAGTCGGTCAATCAGAAGGAAACACAATAGAAACGTTCTAATGGCTTAATTTGATTGCAAATATAGACAGAATTTTTGAGATATTTATTGAAAATTAAAGAAATTTTTCCGTATTAATAAATTTTAAGCTACAGATGTATAAAATTGAGTATAATGCACGCATATCGGAAAAATATTATGTATAAAAAAATCATTAGACACCCTCTTATATATTCGTGAAAATTCAAAAATTAATTCTGTAGGTTGACTTTGTCGGCGATAATTGCTATCTTTGCAGCTACTTGCATTGCGTGTGAACTATAATTGCAATCCAAGATGATGCTGCCGGCCGCCCGGAGTGCCTTGAGGGAGGGTGCGGTGATTTAATTATGAGATAAAAATATTACAGATATGAATCCGCAAGAACTTAGCGAACAAGAGATAGTGCGCCGCGGCTCCATGGAGGAGATGCGCCGCCTTGGTATAGAACCTTATCCCGCAGCAGAATATGTGGTGACAGGACATGCCGACGAGATATTGTCGACATTTGAAGATGATGCGCCCAGGCGTGAGGTTACAATTGCCGGGCGTGTGATGAGCCGACGCATAATGGGCAAGGCTTCGTTTATGGAGCTGCAGGATGCTACCGGACGCATACAGGTGTATGTAAACCGTGATGAGATCTGCCCCGGAGAGGATAAGACACTGTATAATGCTGTGTTCAAAAAGCTGCTTGATATAGGTGACTTCGTAGGTGTGAAAGGCTATGTGTTCCGTACGCAGACCGGTCAGGTGTCAGTCCATGCGCAGGAACTGACAGTACTCAGCAAGTCATTGCGCCCGCTTCCTATCGTCAAGATGAAAGACGGTGTTGTTTATGACGCTTTTGATGATCCCGAGATGCGTTATCGCCGCCGTTATGTCGACCTCGTGGTCAACGACGGCGTGAAAGAGATATTCGTGAAACGTACAAAGGTGTTCAACTCCATGCGCCAGTTCTTCAATGACCACGGTTATATGGAGGTAGAGACACCTATACTCCAGTCGATACCAGGCGGAGCGGCTGCTCGTCCGTTCATCACCCATCACAATGCACTTGATATACCGCTTTATCTGCGTATCGCCGATGAGCTTTATCTCAAGCGATTGATTGTGGGCGGTTTTGAAGGCGTATACGAATTCTCCAAGAATTTCCGCAACGAGGGCATGGACCGCACCCATAATCCGGAGTTTACCTGTATGGAAATATATGTTTCCTACAAGGATTACAAATGGATGATGGATTTCACGGAAAAACTTCTTGAAAAGATATGTCTTGATGTCAACGGCACGACAGAAGTCAAGGTCGGTGACAATATCATTTCGTTCAAGGCACCTTTCCGTCGTGTGACGATGATTGATGCAATCAAGGATTTCACAGGTATCGATATTACCGGCATGGGCGAAGATGAACTTCGCGACGTATGCCGAAAACTCGATATCGAGGTTGACGCATCGATGGGCAAAGGCAAACTCATCGACGAGATATTCGGTGAAAAATGCGAGGGTAATTATATCCAGCCTACTTTCATAATCGACTATCCTATTGAGATGTCGCCTCTTACAAAGCGTCACCGCGACAATCCCGAACTCACCGAGCGTTTTGAACTTATGGTCAACGGCAAGGAACTTGCCAATGCTTACTCGGAACTTAACGATCCAATCGACCAGTACGAGCGCTTCGTGGAGCAGATGCGCCTGAGTGAGAAGGGCGACGATGAGGCAATGATTATCGATGCCGACTTTATCCGTGCGCTCGAATACGGTATGCCTCCCACATCAGGTATGGGTATTGGCATGGACCGTCTTGTCATGCTCATGACAGGGCAGACTACAATACAGGAGGTATTGCTCTTCCCGCAGATGCGTCCCGAGAAACGTCGTGCAAAGGATAACGGCGAGGAGTCCGAAGAGGCCTGAGGGGAAGCGCAATAACATAATTCACGCATATTTACAGAATTACCATGGAATTTCCCGGAAACATTGCTGTGATGGGGGGTGGCAGCTGGGCCACCGCCCTGGCCAGCGTCTTGTTGAAAAATTGCGATACTATCAACTGGTATATGCGTCGTGACGACCGTATTGAGGAATTCAAACGCATCAACCATAATCCCGCATACCTGACAGACATACGTTTCGATACCGGGCGTATCAAGTTTTCAAGCGACATCAACAAGGTGGTGGAGATGAGCGATACGCTGCTTTTTGCAATGCCGTCGCCATATTTCAAGGACCATCTGTCGAAACTCACGGTGGATATTTCCGAGCGTGCCATAATCACCGCTATAAAGGGAATAGTGCCCGATGACAATATGCTTATCACGGACTATATGGTCGAACGCTACGGAGTGGCGCCTTCAAAGGCTCTGATAATATCCGGACCGTGTCATGCCGAGGAAGTGGCTCTTGACCGTCCGTCATATCTTACTGTGGGAGGATGCGATATCGATATAGCGTCGCAGTTTGCCGCCGTTCTTGAATCGAATAATGTGCATGCCATAGTATCGTCGGATGTGACAGGCATAGGCTATGCGGGCGTACTGAAGAATGTGTATGCCATTGCCGCGGGTATAGTGCACGGGATGAAGAAGGGTGACAATTTCCTTGCCATGCTCGTATCCAACGCCATACGCGAGATGGAACGCTTTCTCGACGGCGTTGATTCGCGTCCGCGACAGATTTGTGATTCCGTATATCTCGGCGACCTCCTCGTCACATCTTATTCCAGATTCTCACGCAACCATAACTTCGGCGCGCTGATAGGGCGCGGCTATTCTGTGAAAGCTGCAAAAATGGAGATGGAACAGGTGGCGGAAGGATACTACGGCGTAAAATGCATACACGAAATCAATGAGGAATACCAGATGGCGATGCCTATACTTGAAGGGGTTTACGACATACTCTACCGCCGGGTATCTCCTGAATATGCCATATCTACAATGGCCAAATCGTTCGTATGATACGTGCCGTTGACATACACAAGAGTTTCGACAATCTCGAGGTACTCAAGGGTATAGACCTCACCATTGATGACGGTGAGGTCGTAGCCATTGTAGGGCCGAGCGGAGCCGGCAAGACAACATTGCTTCAGCTTCTCGGGACTCTCGATTCGCCCGACAAAGGGTATGTGTATTACGACGATACCGACATATACACGTTGCGCGACAGGCAGCTTGCAGCTTTCCGCGGAAAGAACATAGGTTTTGTATTCCAGTTCCATCAGCTTCTTCCCGAATTCAATGTGTTGGAAAATGTGGCGATGCCCGCTTTGATAGCAGGCGTGCGGCGCAGCGAGGCTTTTGAACGTGCGCGTAAACTCATAGATTATATGGGGTTAAGCCAGCGTATAAGCCACCGTCCGGCGCAACTGTCGGGAGGTGAGCGGCAGCGTGCGGCCGTGGCACGGGCTTTGGTCAACAATCCGTCGGTAGTGCTTGCCGACGAGCCATCCGGCAGTCTCGATTCCGTCAACCGCCAGGAGCTGCACAGGCTCTTTTTCGACCTACGCCGCGATATGGGCACTACATTCGTGATTGTCACCCATGACAATACTCTCGCAGGCGAAGCTGACAGAGTGATAACCATAAATGACGGCATTATTGCAGTGTGACTAATGTTTTTGGTAAAAATGAAAAAGTATTTCTCCGTTATCGTAATTTTGCTGTTGTCGCTGATTTCGTGTTCTGACGACAATCCGTCGGACAGCGCTGTACTTTTCGATATAGTATGTCTGGAGGAGGATTCGGAAAACGGTTCGGTATTCACATTATGCAAGCCCGGAAACGATGAAGTCATAACACTGACAACTCCGCAGCGGCTCGACACGCGTGTTGTGGCCGCAGGCGACAGGTTTCTGCTCATGTATGTGCCCGAAAGCGGGGAAGCCTATCGTTCAGGAGCAGTCACCGCCAAGGGATACGGTAAGATTGTCAATGGCGAGCTGACAGTTACGGAAGGAAACGAGATAGAGGGCTGGGACAGAGAGGCGGTATATCTTCTCAGTGCGTGGCGGGCAGGCAAGTATATGAATATGCATGTTCGGCTGCCGTATCAGCAAGGTCCGCGCGACTTTACTCTCGCGATGCCGGAGATACAGGCCGACAGCAGTTATCCCGACATATATCTTGTGAACGCATCTGAGACCGATGTCGCTACTTTTTCACGTGCTTATTATGCTTCTTTCGATATATCGGCACTTATCAATGACCCGCAGGTGGAGGGATTTACCCTTCATCTCAACAATTCAAATCTCAATCTTGACGAAATCAGATTTGACAAGAAATGACATAATAAAATGATTGACGGTTAGAATATTGTATTCGCACTGTCAAGTTTTGTAGTTTTTCCGCTGAAAAAACAATTAAAATCTAACACCACAAATATAAAATGAACAAACAAACCTTTTACCGTCCCATTCTGACATTTGCCGCCGCAACGCTGGCGATTGCAAACCTCGATGCCGCGTCCGGCGTGACTTCTGTTGCCGATGCCGCCGCAGTTACAGCTGACTCGAAGTATGATACCGACCGACGTCCGGCTCCGGCCGACAGGCTTTTTGTATCCAAAGCGGTCGAAGATGAGATAGCACGTGTGAAATCACTTCTTACCAACAGGCAGCTGGCATGGATGTTTGAGAACTGTTTTCCAAACACTATTGACACTACGGTACATTTCCGGATGCTTGACGGCAATCCCGATACATTTGTCTATACGGGCGACATTCATGCAATGTGGCTACGTGACAGCGGAGCGCAGGTGTGGCCATATCTTCAGCTTGCCAATAAAGACGAGCAGCTGCGAATGATGCTTGAAGGGGTAGTGCGGCGGCAGCTGATGTGTATCAACCTCGACCCCTATGCCAATGCCTTCAACGACGGGCCGGTAGGCAGTTACTGGGAATCGGACAATACCGACATGAAGCCTGAGCTTCATGAGCGAAAATGGGAAATTGATTCGCTCTGTTATGTGATACGTCTGGCTTACGAATACTGGAAAGTGACCGGTGATGACTCGGTATTCGACGAGACGTGGCTGAAAGCCGTCAACAATATTCTGACAACATTTATCCAACAACAGCGAAAGGATGGGGTAGGACCGTACCGATTTACGCGTAAGACCGATCGTTCGACCGATACGCTCAATAACAACGGTCTTGGTGCGCCTGTCAATCCGGTGGGATTAATTGTATCGTGTTTCCGACCGAGCGACGATGCCACCACTCTCCAGTTTCTTGTCCCTTCCAATCTTTTTGCCGTGACTTCGCTGCGCAAAGCTGCCGAGATACTGTCTGTAGTAAATAAGGATGAGGAGCTCGCGGCAAAATGTACGGCTTTGGCCGATGAGGTTGAGAATGCCATAAAAAAATACGCGGTGGTCGACCACCCGGAATTTGGTAAAATCTATGCTTTCGAGGTCGACGGGTTTGGCAATGCATTGCTGATGGACGATGCAAATGTGCCGAGCCTGCTTGCTTTGCCATATCTCGGCGACGTTGATGTGAACGACCCTGTATACCGGAATACCCGGCGCTTTGTATGGAGTACTTCCAATCCTTATTTCTTTAAAGGTAAGGCTGCCGAGGGCATCGGAGGGCCTCATGTAGGATACGATATGATATGGCCCATGAGTATAATGATGAAAGCGTTTACAAGCACTGACGATGCTGAAATCAAGCAGTGTATCGAAACACTGATGACCACCCACAACGGCACGGGATTCATGCATGAATCGTTCCATAAGGACAATCCGTCCAATTTCACACGCGATTGGTTTGCATGGCAGAATACACTCTTCGGTGAGCTCATACTAAAACTTGTAAATGACGGCAAACTTGACCTTCTCAACAGTATAACCATCTGATAGGATTCGGTATGGTAAAATGTGCCGGAATGCAATAAAATGCAGTCCGGCACGTTTTTATAGTATGAATTTCGGAGTGCCAAAAGACATACAGCAACCCAACAACTTCAACATGATAAGATTATTTTTGGCTATTTATATTTTTCTGAGCCATTTTCTTGTTTTGTCTGGAGGAAATAATAGTATACTTATTATTGAGGGTGCAGATCGTGTACGAGGCTTTTTCGTTATTTCTGGATTTCTTATATATGCGAGTTTTTGCAGGTCAAAATCATTAAAATCATATTTTATAAAGCGAGGGCGCCGTATTTTTCCAAGTTATTTTTTCGTAGTAATATTTTTTTCAATAGCGCTGTTCTTCATTTCATCTTTGTCACTATCTGAATATTTCAGTAGTCAATGGATACGTTATTTGGCTTCTAATCTTATGTTTTCCAATTTTATAGAGCCCACATTGCCTGGCGTATTTACAGATAATGTACATTCTGCTGTCAATGGCTCATTATGGACTATTAAGATTGAGTTAATGTGCTATGTGGCATTGCCGGTATTGGTATATCTATGTAGAAAAACAAGAGCCAATCCTTTCATATTTTTTGGCGTAATAATACTTTTGTCAATATTTTATACATTTGTATGTAACATAATGTATTCAAATACAGGGGATGACAAATATACAATATATGCCCGTCAAATAGGCGGTCAACTGGCATATTTTGTTTTAGGGATGATGTTATATGAACTGATGGAGCTGGTTATCTTGCATAAGCGCAAATTGTTTATCATAGGAATTTTAGGCATTATTGTTGCATATAAGATACCTGAGACGGCATTTTTCATTAAGCCGTTTGCGATAGCTTTTATTATCATCCCGGTAACTTTTATGGGAAGTTGGGGATATTGGATAAAATCAGTAGATATATCCTATGAATTTTATCTCGTACATTTTCCTATAATTCAAATGTTCATTCAGTATAAAGTCATTGACAGTATAGGAATGTTTCCTACTTTGTTGCTTGCATTGGCCGCAAGTATAATTATGTCTCTGTTATGTTGGCATTTGGTCGGTAAACGCTTTCTCCGTCGTAGTCCACGTCCTTTGGTAATGAAAAGTAGCGGTAGCACCTGATAACTATGCTTTGCTGCAGGCCTGGGTTTCCGTATATATTATTCCTGCTGCATTCGCTGCGGCATCGGCGGTAGTGAGTATTTTCCGTAGTTCTCTGTAGCCTTGCTGTTGTGTTTCATGTCGCGTTCCACCTGGAAGCACTTTGGTAAGTTCGGCATCGACGAGATCGGGATTGCACAGGTGCACGAGCTGTTCGGCCACTATCGCTTTTCCGGCTATAAGATTAGGTAAGGATACGAACGGTATTTTCAGTATGTGTTTGAATATGTTATAGGATATGCGGCTGCCGTTGGCGCGGTAGCATACTACTTGCGGCACGCCTGTCAGCGCTGCCTCGAGCGTGGCGGTTCCTGAAGTGACGAGTGCTCCGCGGGCGTGAGCCATAAGCGCGAAAGTATCGTTGTCCACAATATCGAAATCACAGTAGCGACGGTATATTTCCCGGTCAACTGCCGGAGCGCCGGCTACCACCGGGAGCATCTCCGGATGGCGGCGCGCCACTTCGGCCATGACAGGCAGATTGTTGCGAATCTCACCTACACGGCTTCCGGGCACAAGTGCCAGAATCGGACGGTCGGATTCCAGACCATGTTGGCTGCGGAATGACTGTTCCGTGCCAAGTGAAGCGAGACGTTCGTCAACTTCTTTTATGGTAGGATTTCCCACATAGTCTATGTCATACCCGTGTTTGTCACGGTAGTAGGCCACTTCAAATGGAAGTATCGACAGCATACGCTTGACATAGCGTTTGATTTTCCTGACGCGACCCTCTTTCCATGCCCATACTTTGGGTGATATATAGTAAAAAACCGGAATATTAAGTTTAAGCGCTTCCTTGGCCAGCTTGAGGTTGAACGACGGGTAATCGACCAGTATAAGCGCGTCGGGCCGCTGTGATGCGATAGCTTTCTTTGCCGTGCTCAGGTTGTGAAGCACCTTATCAAGATGGCGTATCACCTCGCAGAACCCCATGAAAGCCATGTCGCGGTAATGTATCAGCGGCGCAGTGCCAGCGGCGCCCGCCATAAGGTCGCCCCCAAGAAAAGTAAAGCGTGCAACAGTATCCGCAACGCGGAGCTGCTTTATAAGTTCTGCGGCGTGAATGTCGCCCGAAGGCTCGCCGGCCGATATGAAATAATGCATCTGTCTGCTTGTTTTTTCAAAAAAAGATATGCAAATATACATATATTTTGAAATTTTTCCTTAACTTCGTTGGCAATGACGATAATTTTGTACTCATAATGAAAAATCATTAACTCACATCTCTATAAATTATGTTTAAATCAATAGCAAACTTTTGGGAAACGAATCAGTCCTTGGCTATTTTGTTGGTTGTGCTGATTGTGGTTATACCATTTTTGGTATTCTACATTGTAAAGGCGAAGAGGGAGCATCCTAAAGGCCTTATTTCAGCAGCTCTTGCCAATATGGGTGAGCGATTCGGCTATTATATCATGAATGCCGTATTGCTTTTGTTCTTATGTTCTAAATTTGGTATCAGTGATGCGGCTGCCGGTTGGATATACGCAGTCTTTTATTTCCTGATTTATGTGTTGAGTTTGCCTGGCGGTATGATTGCAGACAAGACACAAAAATATAAAGGAACCATCATAGCCGGCTTGTTGGTAATGGCGTTGGGCTATGCGCTTCTGTCAATTCCGGTGTTTGCGGAGGCAGAGGGCAAAGTCTCTTTTGTACTTGTGTTTACATGTATCGCACTTTTGGTAATCGCTTTTGGAAACGGTTTGTTCAAAGGCAACCTGCAGGCCATAGTTGGGCAGATGTATGACAATTATGAGGCCGAGGCCGCAAAGAAAGGTCCCGAAGCGCTGGCTATAGCGAAATCAAGACGAGACAGCGGTTTCCAGATTTTCTACGTGTTCATAAACATAGGAGGTGTCATAGCTCCTTTTGTCGCTCCTCTGCTGAGAGAGTTTTGGCTTAAAGCGCATTCGTTGTCATATAATTCCGACCTTCCCCGTCTGTGTCACATGTTTAATGACGGCACGGCTAATCCGACCGATATAGAAAACCTGACCAAACTTGCAGGTGAGGTTGGTTACAACGGTGCCATTGACACAACTTTCTGTTCCAGTTACCTTGAGATATTCAATACAGGTGTGCATTTTTCGTTCATAGCTTCGGTGGCTGCTATGCTCCTGTCGTTGGCCATATTCCTTTTTGTGAAAAAGACATTGCCTACCCCTGCCAAAAAGGAAAAGAAAGTGGTTGAAATTTCTGCAGCAGAAAAGCAAGCCAATGTCAAGGAAATCAAACAGCGCATGTATGCGCTTTTCGCTGTGTTGGGTGTGGCTGTTTTCTTTTGGTTCTCATTCCACCAGAATGGCCAGTCGCTGTCCGTGTTTGCACGTGACTTCGTTGCGACCGACACTGTTGCTCCTGAAATATGGCAATGTATCAACCCATTCTTCGTGATAGTCCTGACGCCGATAATCATGTTCATATTTGGCGCGCTTGCCAAACGCAACAAGGAAGTCTCGACACCGCGTAAGATTGCAATCGGTATGTTTATAGCAGCGATGGCATATATTTTCCTGCTTATCATTTCTCTTGTACATAACTATCCCTCTGGCGATGAATTCAAGGGCCTTACCGATGCTGCGAAGGAGGCGATGAAGACCGGTCCGTATGTCCTGATATTGACCTATCTGTTCCTCACGGTGGCCGAACTCTTTATTTCCCCGCTTGGTCTGTCATTTGTTTCAAAAGTGGCACCAAAACACCTCCAGGGTATCTGTCAGGGCTTGTGGTTGTCGGCAACTGCGATAGGCAATCTTTTCATAGCTCTTGGCGTTACAATGTTAAACAAGTTTCCCGACCAATGGATGTGTTGGGCTGTTTTTGCCGGTTTCTGCCTGATTTCAATGGGTGTGATGTTCGGCATGGTCAAATGGCTCGAAAGGGTTACCAAATAATAACAGCCATGTAAAGTCTCATAGAGATTTTGTAATATAGTCAATCACTCCGGAAGTATTTAATCGGCTTTCGGAGTGATTTTCATTATCATGAAGTGATTAAATATTTTCTTCAACCAAAAACGGAAAGAAAAGTCTTAATAAAAAAGTTTAAATCATCTCAATATTTCATCAAAGTTTTTTGCGCATATTAAGTCTTGCTCTATTTGGTGTTGCAGGGATGTGAGGTCGTCGAATTTCTTCTCTTCGCGGAGGTGGTCGAGGAAGTGTAGCGTCAGCGGTTGGTCGTAGAGGGAGCCTGTGAAGCCGTCGAGATGGGCTTCTATTGTGACGGGAGCGGCGGGGTTGTCGACAGTGGGACGGCGGCCTATGTTGACTACGGCGCGGTATGCGTGGCCGTCCGTGGTCGTGGCATCGGCGGCATAGACGCCGTTGGCCGGGATGAGTTTGTCAGTGCTGTCTGTCTCTATGTTGGCTGTCGGGAAGCCTATTGTGCGGCCTAATTTCTTGCCGTGGACTACGGTGCCGTTTAGGGTATAGTTGCGTCCGAGCAATGCCGTGGCATGCTTTACATCGCCTGCTGCGACCATTTCACGGATGGACGATGAATTTACTTTGATGTCGCCCGGCAATTCCGTCGCACGTATTATCTCGACTCCTGTGGCGTTGCTTAAGGCGCTGTCGTCGTCGGATGTGCGGCGGTCGCTACCTATGCTGTTGTTGAATCCGAGCACCAGACGGTCTATGCCATGTTCGCGCGCAAGCAGTCGGATAAACTCTTCCGCTGTCATGTGGCGCAATTGCCCGTCAAACGGCAGCAATACCGGTCTGACATCCAATGCACCGAGCAGACCGCTTTTTTCCGCGGGCGTCGACAGCAGCCGCGGCTCCCGTTCGCCTTTTATGACCCATAGCGGATGGTTGGTGAACGTCACTGCCACCGCCTCGTCACAGTGCTCCTTAAGCTGCGATATGAGGTATTGATGCCCGAGATGCACCCCGTCAAACATTCCGATTGTAGCTCCCTTTATCACGCTCATACAATTAATGCATCATATTATGTTCCACCAACTTGTAGGGACGCGATGAATCGCGTCCCTACATTAGTGACAAATTATTTATCAAGATATTCCCTGAACGGACGGTTGTCGGCCACATGCACGCCGCCGAAACCGAGTGCTCGGGCTGCCTCGACGTTGGCTTTCGAATCATCGAAAAATATCGTGTCTTCGGGATGTATACCGAATTTCTCGCACGCTTTGTGAAATATCTCGGCGTCAGGCTTGTAGCAGTGCACCTCAAACGACGGTATCACCCCGTCGAAATAGTAATTGATGTCGTGGCCATCCTTGCGGAATTCGCTGAGTATCATGCCGTCCCACATCACTTTGTTGGTATTTGACAGCAGATACAGCTTGTGGTCGCGGTGCAGCTCCTCGAGTTCCTTGAGGCGGCTTTCCGGAATACCGATCAGGAATTTCTCGAATGCACGGTCTATCTCCCCGTCAGTGACATCGCCTTTGATGTGGCGGCGCAGTTCGTCGCGCCACTGCCCGGGTGTGACGTTGCCGAGTTCAAGTTCGAGAAAAACACCTTTTTGCCCGTATTCTCCGAGCATTTCATCGGCGTCGGCGAGGCCGATTGATTTTAGTGCGTCAACAGCACGTTGCCGTTCTATTTCCATTATGACCCCACCGAGGTCAAACATCAGATTTTTCATAACAATATTTTTATCGTGATGGTGTTGCAAAACTTATAATATGTTGCATATATGATTACGTCATCTTGTAGGGCTGCACCCCGGTGCAGCCGTCAAGCAACTGATAATCAACTTTTGTTATCGGCTGCTCCGGGGAGCAGCCCTACGCCATGCAATCGTCGACATCAGTTTTGCAACACCATCTATTTTATTTCTTATAAATCAGTGTCAGGCCGTCGCGAAGCGGCAGTATCACCTTTTCCACGCGGTCGTCGGATGCGATAAGGTCGTTGAACGCCGTTATTCCTCGGGTCTGGGCGTCGTGATGCTCCACGGCATCGGCCACCTTGCCGTCCCACAGCGTGTTGTCGGCAAGGATAAAAGCTCCCGATGGAAGACGTTCCGCCAAAAGGTTGAAATATTCCACATAATGGCGCTTGTTGGCGTCGATGTATACCATATCGTAGCTGTTCTCATCGAGCAATGCGGGAAGCAGCTCGAGAGCGTCGCCTATATGCAGCTGTACGCGGGCGCCGTATTCCGACTCGTCTAAAGCACGTCTGATAAAATCCTCGAGTTCGTCCTCAAGCTCGATGGTGTCCACGCGGTCGGTGTCGTCGGCAAGCCCTTCGGCAATGCACAGCGCCGAGTATCCGGCGTAGGTGCCGAGTTCAAGCACGCGGTGCGGACGTATCATGCGGGTGAGCATCTTCAGCAGGCGTCCCTGCAGATGTCCCGAACACATGCGGCTGTACAGCAGTTCGGTGTTCACGCGCCGGTACAGACGGTGCAGATTGTCGGGTTCGCGGTCTATATGTTGCGATATATATCCTTCTATCTTGCTGTCGGTAGTCAACATATTTAGACAATCTCTTAATATAGAAATGCTTCAATTGCGAGACGGTAGCTGTCGAGCCCGAATCCGGCTATCACGCCGCGGCACACGGGTGACAGCAGCGACGTGTGGCGTATAGTCTCGCGGGCATGTACATTGGATATGTGCACCTCTATCACGGGCACTCTTATGGCCTTTATCGCATCGGCTATGGCAAGCGATGTATGGGTGTATGCGCCGGCATTGAGCACTATGCCGTTGAGGTCGCTGTCAAATCCCTCCTCGTGCAGCCTGTCTATTATGTCCCCCTCGTGATTGCTCTGGTAATAGTCAATCTCGACATTGGGATAATCGGCCTGAATGGCTCCGATATAGTCCTCCATCGACACCTTGCCGTAGATGTCGGGTTCGCGCACGCCGAGCAGATTCAGGTTCGGACCGTTGATAATCAATATTCTTGCCATAATATTTTGTGTTAATTATAGTAGCCGCGGTTTTTAACCGCGGTTAATCATGAAAGCGAAAGCAAGTGGCTGACATGCGGAAGTGCTTACCCTTTCTTCGTCACATTCACCTTCTGCGTGGGCGGAAGCTCCTCGTTGCGCCGGTCAACGGCGTCAATCATCTCGTGCGCCACGTGTATGAATGCCTGTGCGGCTACAGTGTCGCCGAGTGCGATGGGCGTACCGTCGTCGCCGTGGTCGCAGATGCTGCCTACGATGGGTATCTGTCCGAGCAGTTCAATGCCGAGCTCACGTGCGAGCTCCTTGCCGCCGTCGCGCCCGAAGATATAGTACTGTTCGTCGGGGTGACGTTCGGGAGTGAACCATGCCATGTTCTCGATAAGTCCGAGCACCGGCACGTTGATTTTGTCCGACATGAACATTGCTATGCCTTTGCGCGCGTCGGCCAAAGCCACCTGCTGCGGGGTCGACACGATGACGACACCGGTCATAGCTATGGTCTGCACGAGTGTCAGATGTATGTCCGATGTGCCCGGAGGCATGTCGATGAGGAAATAGTCGAGTTCGCCCCAGTCGGCGTCGGTGATGAGCTGCTTGAGTGCATTCGATGCCATCGAGCCGCGCCACAGCACCGGCGAATTCTTGTCGACAAGAAATCCGATCGAAAGCAGCTTCACGCCATACCGCTCGAGGGGTATGATGAGTTCGCGGCCGTCGACCTTGTGCATGTAGAGCTGTTCGTCCTCCACGCCGAACATTTTCGGCATCGACGGCCCGAATATGTCGGCGTCAAGCAGTCCCACACGATAACCTTCGCGTGCAAGCGCAACTGCGAGATTGCTCGCCACTGTCGATTTCCCTACACCACCTTTGCCCGACGATATGCCGATGATGTTTTTCACCTGCGAGAGCGGTTTGACTGCTTCCTGCGGTGCTTCGATTCGCGTCTTGACGGCGATATTGCCCTTGATGTCGACCTCGGGCGATATGAAATTGCTTATGGCGGCTTCCGACGCCTTGACTATCGATTTGATAAACGGGTCGGTGGGGCGGTCGAATATCAGCGAGAAACTCACTTTATTCCCGTCGATACGTATGTCGTCCTCCACCATTCCGCTTTCCACGATGTTTTTGCCGTTGCCGGGATAGCGCACATTGCTCAGCGCATCGAGTATTAGCTTGGGGTATAGTCGTAATTCAGTCATTGTCGTATGGTTGATAACGTATAGTTACAGATAATTTTATTACAGGGTGTCGCTTTCCGCAGGCTGTTTTGCCTCCGGGGCGTTCAGGTTCATCGTCTCGAGTGTGCCGCGCGAGAAACTGCGGTAGGTGTCAAACGGTATCTCGACATCCGGTTCGGTGAGTTCCCCTTCATGCGGCAGCTTGAAATTGATGTACTTTATACTTAAACCGCGGGCGAGCCATTGCTGTTCGTAGAACGTGCGTATGTTAAGTATATCGTCGGCTATGCCGCAGTTGTACAGGTCGTCGGTGTCGGTGATGACAGGCAGTCCGTTCTCCCTGACAAGATGCCGGGTATAGGTGTAGAGAAACGGCGAGTCGCTTTTGAGGTGTATAAGCGCATTGTCGGCCGCAATCCTGCGGTATAGGTCGAGAAAACGTGTGGAGGTGAGACGCTTGCGCGCTTTCTTCATCTGCGGGTCGGGAAAAGTGATCCATATCTCCGACACCTCGCCGGGTGTGAAGAATCGGTCAATCAGTTCAATATTCGTGCGCAGGAATGCCACATTGTCGAGACCCTCGCTGCGTGCCTGCGTGGCTCCGGTCCACATACGCGACCCCTTGATGTCGACTCCGATGAAATTTTTGTCCTTGTACCGGCGCGCGAGTCCTACCGTGTACTCACCCTTGCCGCAGCCGAGTTCGAGCACAATCGGATTGTCGTTGCCGAAAAATTCCTCATGCCACTGCCCGCGGAGCGGAAATCCGGTGGCGTCAAGTACCGAAAAAGGATACTGGAACACGAAATCAATCGTCTCCATATCCCTGAATTTCTTAAGCTTGTTCTTGCCCATAATGACGGTGATGCGTTCAGTAGGTCAGATTGACAGTTTTACCGTGGCACGTGAGCCGTCGGCGAGTTTCACGTCGACTATAAGCACCGAGCCTCGCCATTGCATAGTGTTGACAGTCAGCGCGTCGGTATCGACGGTTGCCATGTAGCGGCTGCGGCCGTTGAGGTCGTATATCCTGATGTCGGCTATGTCGGCTCCGTGCGACTGTACGCGCAGATAGCCGTAGCCCACCGTGAAGTCTACGTTGGCGCTTCCGTTTTCGCCCGTTACGTCATTGATGATTTCGTCGGCGCCGGTCGAGCCGATGGTGATTTTGAAGTCCTTCCACTGGTCGGCCGACCTGAAATCATCGGCCGTCGAGCTTTTGACATACAGGTATACCTCACCCTGATTTATGCCGTTCCATACATTCTCTCCGAGTGCCGGGACTGACGACAGATTCTCCGCGCCGAGTTTCCGGAGCGAGTTCCATCCTTCCATGGCTCCGGTGCCTATATATTCCGTTCCCTCAGGGAGCACGATGCTTTCGGCATGCTCCCATCCGTAGAGCGCATAATCGTTTATCTCTTTGGTGTTGACGGGAAGTGCTGTCTCAGGATTGATGGCCGTAGTGCCTTTGAACGTGAACGCGGGGATTACCGAGGTCGATGCCGGCAGCTGTACCTGACATAATGCCGTGTCGTCGAAAAACAGACCTTTGCCGAGTGCGGTAGTGCTGCTTCCCATCGTGACGCTCTCGAGGCGCTTGCATTCCGCGAAAGCGAAATCGCCGATTGTTGCGAGTGCCGGGCTGTTGTCGAGATGCGCCGAGGTGAGGCCGACGGCGTAAAATGCCTTGTCGCCTATCGATACCAGTGTGCCGGGAAAAGTAAAGGTGTTGAGCGACGTGCAGTTGGCGAAACTGCTGTTGCCGATGCTTTTGAATGTAGGCTGCAGAAGGATTTCCGACAACTGCGTGCAGCCGTCGAACATGCTCGCTCCTATCTCTTCCATCTGCGTGTAGATTGTGGCTTTTTCAAGCGATTTGCACCCTTTCCATACGCCCGCACCAAGCGAGGTGACTGTCGACGGAACCGTTATTGCCGTGAGCTTGTCGCAGTCCGTAAATGCATAATTGCTTATGGTGGTGACGCTTGGCGGTATGGTGATTGAGGCGATGGGTGTATTGCCCAACGCTCCTTCTCCGATTTTTATGAGATTTTCGGGAAGGACCACTGATGCCAGACGAGTGCCGAAAAGTGCGTAGGGCGGTAGTTCGTCAGCCTCGAATTCACTGCTTCCCGTGGCCGTTTTGGCGCCGCTGGCTGCCGTGATGGTGGCATGGCTCAAATCGAGGGAGGTCAGCGATTTGAGTGTCCCGTTGATGTACTCGAAGTCGTAGGCGTTGACCGGCCCCGTTATCGCAAGAGTCGTGATGGTCGTGTTGCCTCCGGTCAGCGACCCGAGAGAGCCGGCCTCAGATGTCGTGACGTCAAGAGCGACGGCTGCCGTGGTGCTGAATATGGCGGCTATTGCAAATAAATATTTTAATTTCATTCTTCTTTGGTGATAAGTATGATTGTAAGTCACAAAATTAGTGATTTATTGCCGATTAGCAAAGGTTTTTGATGTTAAGAATAGTTTCTACCAAAAATAATGCCTCAATCTCGTCGCGCGGCACGTCCATGTCGTCGTACAGCGGGTTCTCGCTGTGTAAAATTACCATTGACGGGTCGGTGGGGTGGCGACGGAGCACTTTGACCATGCGGTAGTCGGAGAGCATCACAAGATATATCTGTCCCCAGAATATTGTGGAACACGATTTTACCGGACGTATGGCTATGAATCCCCCGTCCATGATGCGCGGTTCCATCGAGTCGCCGCTTACCCTGACGAGTATTGAGTCGGGGTTCATGCGCGGCAGGTCGACATAGCCTTTTACCTGGTCGTCGGTAAGCATGCGTTCGAGCGGCCGGCATCCTGCTGTCACGTCAATGTCATATACCGGTATGCCTCTGTATGGCTGCTTGAAAAGCCTCACTTCGTCATACTCGACCACCTCCGGATTGCTCCTCTTTTCAAACGGCATTCCCTCTCCTTTTTCGAGCCAGTTTTTCGATATGCCGAGTTCAACCACGATACGGTTGACGAGCGAACGCGATATGGGTAGTTTCCCCGACAGGTGTTTGGAGAAGTTTGACGGGTCCATACCTATGCGCCGTGCCATTTCCGCCTGTGTCAGCGATGCCGGCGAGTGTTCGAGCAGATAGCGTATCCTGCTTATTATTCCCTGATTATCCATGCTTGTGTCGATAGTATATATACCGCAAAGATAATACAAAAATCCGCAATATGGTTATATTACCCCGTAAAAATACCATCATTTAAGATTTTTTTGTATTTGGCATTATTTATATTATTTTTGCATAATCTAAAGCCGCTATGATAGCTACAGTAGCTATTGTAGCTATCATAGCTATCATAGCTATTTTAGCTATCATAGCTTCAATAGCCGGGACAACAAGATGCCTCTCATCCCGGCGGCCCAATTCAAAATTCCACATTCAAAATTCAAAATTACCATGGTTCTCAACTATATCTGGATAGCTTTTTTTGCGATTGCATTCATCGTGGCTGTCGGAAAGACTGTCTTTGCAGGCGACATGCAGGTGTGGTCAGATATTATGTCGGCCTCGTTTTCCTCGGCCTCGACGGCATTTGAAATCTCGCTGGGGCTGACCGGTGTGCTTGCCCTCTGGATGGGATTGATGAAGATAGGCGAGAGGGGAGGGGTAATCAGTTTTTTCGGCCGTCTTATAAGCCCGCTTTTTTCGCGTCTGTTTCCGGGCATTCCCAAAGGGCATCCCGCTATGGGGTCGATTTTCATGAATGTGTCGGCCAATATGCTGGGTCTCGACAATGCTGCCACCCCTATGGGGCTGAAGGCGATGCAGGAACTGCAGTCAATCAATCCCGACAAGACCCGCGCTTCCGACGCGATGATTATGTTCCTCGTGCTCAACGCGTCGGGATTATGCCTCATTCCCATATCCATCATGATGTACCGCCTCCAGGCCGGGGCGGCCAATCCTACCGATGTATTCATGCCGATACTGCTCGCTACGTTTATTGCTACGATGGTAGGCATAATAGCCTTGTGTATCAAGCAGAAAATACGGCTGCTCGACCCGGTGCTCCTCGCCTGGCTCGGGGGCATGGCGCTGATTATCGGCGGGATAGTCTTTTTCTTCAGCCGTCTTGATGAGCAGCAGGTGCAGACCTACTCGGGATTTGTGGCCAATTTCCTGCTGTTCACGGTGATAATATCATTTCTTGCAGCAGGTTTCCGCAAGCATGTCAACATGTATGATACATTTATCGAAGGTGCCAAAGAGGGATTCCATACGGCGGTCATGATTATACCTTACCTCGTGGCTATTCTTGTGGCAATCGGCATGTTCAGGGCTTCCGGCGCGATGACGGTGCTCACCGACGGACTTATCGCCGCAGTCAACGCCATCGGCATCGACTCCGACTGGGTCGAGGCGTTTCCCACCGCCGTCATGAAGCCGTTGAGCGGTTCGGGCTCGCGCGGCATGATGGTCGACCTTATGGCCACCCACGGCGCCGACTCTTTCGTGGCGAGAGTTTCGGCGTCAATACAGGGCTCAACCGATACGATGTTCTATGTCCTTGCCGTCTACTTCGGGTCGGTGGGTATCCGGCGCACCCGTTATGCAGTCAGCTATGCGCTTCTGGCCGACATTGTCGGCTCCGTATCCGGTATAATAGCTGCCTATATTTTCTTCCATTGACAGGGATGCCCCGGGTTATTACCCCTGCGGGATGCCTGAGTGCCTTATTTTATAATTATTTTTTCCTTATAGCCTGTCAATAATCTATATTTATCTGTAAACCAGCTTGTTCTCGTGTTATTTCGTCGCATGGGACGATTCTTCCGTTTGCACGAAAATTTTCTATTTTTTGAATAAATCCGCAAATCTTTCATTTTTTGAGTATTATATATTAAGGTTGGTTATGTAAATTTCTTTATTTTTGCGTTAATTTACAAACCAATTATTACTGCCATGCAAAAACTATTGCTTTCTTGCTTGATTTTGACGACCCCTCTCTCAGTTCTCGCTTCAAACAAAACGTACTCTCATGACGGCCGGCAGCTCACTGTCGACAATTCAACCGGTGCCGTCACAATCGTGGCCGGCAATGACACGATTATCAAAGCCAATATCCCGGCGTGGGGACTCGATGACAATGTCCGTCGCCCCGATGCACTTCAAAAAGTAAAATCATCGTCACGGCGTATTTCCGATGTGCACGGCGATGCCCTCAGGGTGTCGGTGACAGGATTGTACGGCAACGAAAAGGCAACCGTCGACTATGATATTTATCCGCAATTTATTCTCACCCGGCTGTCGGTCGAGGGGGATGCCGCGCAGAAGGACGGTTTCGCGCTCAATTTCCTCGCTCCCGTCTCAACACGTCAGTCATATCAGTTTGCCGACAGGGCAGGCAACTATGCGGTCTCCGTGCCTTACGACAATGACGCATGGGTGCGTTACACCAATACCCCCTTCGGCGACGCCATTCCCGAATCCTACGAGGTGGCCGCACTGTTCAATGCCGATACCCGCAAGGGACTCGTAATAGGTTCTGTAGAGCACGATATATGGAAGACAGGTATAAAGACTGCGACCGACGCGAATGCTGCAATCGTTTCCCTTGAGGCTTTCGGCGGAGCATCTTCCGAACTCACCCGCGACAAGCGCCCCCACGGCCACGTAGCAGGCAAGTCTGTGAAATCCCCGCGTATAATTCTTATCCCGGCCGACGACTGGCGCGACGGTCTTGAACTGTTTGCCGACCAGTGTGCCGTTTTCGCCCCCTCCGTCCCGTCAAAGGGCCCGCGCCCGTTCGGCTGGAACTCATGGGGCAAGCTGCAGACCAAAATCACTTACGACAAGGCGATAGAGGTTTCCGATTTCATTCACGACAATATCACCAACCGCGGTTTCCACGATGCCGACAGCAGTGTCGTCATCGACCTCGACGCATTCTGGGACTTCGGCTTCAAGCCCCACCAGCACCGTCAGTTCGTGGAGCACTGCCGCGCCAACGGCCAGAAAGCCGGCATATACTGGTGTCCGTTCACCGACTGGGGCGGCAATCCTGATGGCGTGCTCGGCGAAGACCCGCAGTACAAGATGAAGGACCTCTACATATATGTCAACGGCGAACCGGTCAAATTTGACGGAGCGCCCGCACTTGACCCGACCCATCCCGGCACCAAGGCACGCATCAAACGCCAGCTTGAGCAATTCATCGACTGGGGCTACGAATATGTCAAAATCGACTTCATGGCTCACGGCGCCTACGAGGGCGACACTCACTACGACCCCTCGGTGACAACCGGTACACAGGCTTTCAACCAGGGCATGGCCTACATCGATTCAATCAACAACAACCGCCTGTGGATTAACCTCTCGATAGCTCCCCTGTTCCCCGCCAACTACGCCCACTCCCGCCGTATCAGCTGCGACGCGTGGGCCGGAGTGAAGGACACCGAATACGTGCTCAACGCCCTGACCTACGGCTGGTGGCTCGACCATCTCTATCACTACAATGACGCCGACCACGTGGTCTACGAAGGCGCCACCGACGGTGAAAACCGCATGCGCATCACATCATCAGCCCTGACCGGCGTATATTTCCTCGGCGACGATATGAGCAAAGAGGGCCTCGAGAGCACCAAGGAACGCATCATCCGCAATACCGGCAACCGCGAAATCAACGCTATGGCGCGCAACTGCAAATCATTCCGCCCCGTAGAGCATGCAAAGGGCACATCGGCTGCCGATATGTTCACCAACTCCGACGACAAGTATATATATGTGGCGATATTCAACTTCACCGACCGTCCGGTAGAGAAAACCCTTCCGATGCGCCGTCTCGGCCTCTCCGAGTCCATCAACTACCTGGCAATGGAGCTTTGGAGCCACGATACGCTTAATGTAAACGGTGCAATCAATGTCGCAATCCCCGCCCGCGATGTCAAAGTGTTCCGCATCGAAAAATAACCATTTGCAAAATAAACCTAATAGGATAATAACATGAAAATAAGAAATCTCATATTGACAATGGCTCTCACGGCCGGTACAGTCTCTCTGATGGCCGAGACAAAGCTCGAACAGGGCAGATGGAGCATCGTCAATGCCGACGACAACACTTTGACCATCAGTTTTGACGGCAAGGAAGCCATCAAAAACGCATACGCCGAAGTCACTTACCGCATCGCCGGAACAGAAGCAAGCGGCAGTATAAATTCAATGACCGTTTCCCCATCGTCGGTCAGCATCGTGCCTTTCGAGGACGAAATCGGCTCGGGTCGCGCCCTCACACGTGTCTACGATGACGGGAGGGCGAGCATGACCCACACCCTCAGCCTCTACGACAAAGCGCCTTATATGATTGCACGCGTGGTCGTCGCTTCCGACAACGACGGTGAAGTGATTGAATCCAACCACATGGTGGCTTTCGCCACCGAAACGCGCTGCCAGCTGCCCGAAGGCACATCGCACCGCATGATAAAGGTCCCGTTTGACAACGACGGCCACGGTCGCTACGAAGTCTACGATTTCAGCAACGAAATGACGTCACACGAGGTGGGATGCGTATTCGACGCTACTACCAAATTCGGTTTCGTCGCCGGTTCGGTCGACCACGACAAATGGAAAAGCGGCATCACAATCAAGGGGTCCTACAAGCGTTTCATCGAGAAACTCGAACTCCTGTCAGGCTACACTTCGCAGCTCACGCGCGACTACGACTGGAACACCAAAACCGTCATACCCCACGGCTACGTCAAAGGCGCAAAGGCCGAATCGGCACGCTATATGATCGGTTTCTTCGACGACTGGCGCGTAGGTCTCGAGACTTTTGCCGAGACATGCGCCACAATCACGCCTCCCGCACCCTGGGATGGCGGCAACCCGATGGGGTGGAGCACATGGGGCGTGATGATGAACCATGTCAACACTCCGGCTGTAAAAGAAACAGCGCAATGGATCAAGGATAACCTCTTTGACCTCGGGTTTCATGACAAAAACGATCAGACGGTCATCAGCCTCGACTCATTCTGCGACGGCTGGGGCATGACTTCATCGGAAATCTCGCAGCTTGGCAACAGATTCCTTTCCGACGGCACATACAAGGAAGGCCTCCAGACAAAGCAAGGGCTTAACATGCGCCTCGGCCTTTACGGCGGCATGGTGGTATGGGACTGGACATTCGGCTCGCAGGTCACCGGTACAGGTATACGCGACATTCCCTCATACACCTGGGGCGATGCATTGCTCCGTTACAACGGCAAAGAGCATCATCTGTTCGAGGGAGGACAGTACTGCGCCATCGACCCCACACATCCCGCATTCTATTATAATATGGACTATACCCTCTCGCGCTGGGCGGCCTGGAAAATCAAATACATCAAGATGGACTTCATCAACGCGGGCATCTGCGAGGGCGACTCATGGTACAATCCCGAAATCACTACCGGCGTCATGGCCTACAACTACGGCATGAAAATCATCTACGAGCTCGCTAAGAAATATGACATGTACATCGTAGAGTCGATGGCACCGCTGTTCCCCTATCAGTGGGCCCACGGACGCCGTTCGTGCTGCGACCGTTTCAGCGAGCTTGGCGAGAGCGAATATGTGATGAACGCCATGACATGGGGATGGTGGACCGACCGTCTCTACGCAGTCAACGACCCCGACCAGCTTGTACTCCACAAAGACGGACACAACAAGGGCGAGACAGAGGGTGAAAACCGCGTGCGTGTCACTACCGGCATGTGTACCGGCGCCTTCATCATAGGCGACAGCTTCTCCGATAAATGTGTCTATGTCGACGACAACGGTCATGCCAAAGGCGCCGTGGTCGCTTATCCCGAGGCATCGAAAGCACGCGCCCTCAAGATGTTCGGCAACGCCGACATCAACGCCTACGTCCGCGAGAACACCGGTTCGTTCCGCCCCGTCGACGGCGGTTCCTATACCGGTTCGCAGCAGGCCGCCTACGTCTACATGCGCGATACCCCGCAATATGTCTACGTAGCCGTATTCAACTTCAACAAATATATCGCCCGCAATGGCAGCGTGCTTTACGAGAGCATCGGCATAGAGCCCTCCAATGTAAAGGAAATCAAGGAGCTGTGGACAGGCGAGACTGTCAGCGGCAAAGCGGAATCATTTGATTATTCCGTTCCGGCGGCCGACGTGCGCGTGTTCCGTCTGGCAAAGGTGGTTGCCGGTGTCGACGATATAGTTGTCGACAGGACTTCGCGCCCCTCGGTGTCGGCCGTGATAGCCGGCAACGAATGCGTTGTGTCATCTTCGGCCGAAATGGCTTCGGTTGCCCTTTACGACCTGAGTGGACGCTGCGTGGCACGTGTCGACGACATCAACCATGTGCAGGCTGTATTTGATGTCAACGTTCAGAAAGGCGTATACATCGTCAACGCCATTATGGCCGACGGCACAACCCTCTCCTCGAAGATTACGGCACGCTGACCCCGGCCGTAATCCTGCAGCCGTTACAAGACTCTGTAATTTCGGCCAACAATGTAGGGACGCACGGTCTGTGCGTCCGGCAATTGGTTGATAATCAATGTGCGTTTTAGGGACGCACAGACCGTGCGTCCCTACATCCCGAAGTTATGCAATACCTGCACGATAAAATAAAATTATAGCAAGGAAACAGTAAAACGAAATCCCGATATGCGAAAAAGATATGACATATTGACCCTGGTACTGATTGTGGTTGCCGCACTGGCATTCCGTGCCGACGCGTTGCCGCGTGCCGTCAACTATTCTTTCAACCAGATTGGCACCAACGAGGGGCTTTCATCTTCGTATATAAAGTCAATAACGCAGGATATCAACGGATTCATGTGGTTCGGTACCAAAAACGGCCTCAACCGCTATGACGGGAATAAGGTGAAACGTTTCGACTGCTATGATTTGGTCAACAAGCGCGGCAACAACAATATCGGTGCCCTTTATGCCACGTCCGACGGAGGCCTCTGGGTAGGTACCGACCGCGGCATCTACATATACGACCCGCAGAATGACACATTCACTTACCTCGGCACCAAGTCGCCCGACGGAGTCAGTGCCGACGACTGGGTGCAGGATATAATACCCGACCACCGCGGCAATGTATGGGCGCTTGTGCCCAACCAGGGTATATTCCGCTATTATGGCGACGATAAAGTGGACTATTATCCCATTATCCGGGATAAGGTCGGACATAAGGACTATCTTCCCGTATCGCTCTTTGTCGATAAGGATGATGTTGTCTACTCCGGTACCACGCGCAACGGTCTGTATTCCTACGACCGTACTACCAACAAATTCCGCAAGATGTCCGGATTCGATTCGCCCAACAACGAGACGATATTGCTCATACGCCAGACATTCGATGGAAATCTCGCTCTCTGCACCCCGTCGGGAAATATCTACCACTATCAGATAGCTACCGGCGACATGACTCATATCCCCATCGGTGAGGACCGTGACGTTTTCGCCCGTGCCATGATATGTGTGGACAACGAGATTTGGCTCGGCACCCAGAACGGCCTTTACGTCATCAACATGATTACCGGCAGCCGCACGAAACTTCAGGAAAGCAACGACGGCAAGAGCAATCTCTCCAACAGCACCATCTATACCCTCTATACCGACCGTGAAGGCAACGTATGGGTCGGCACGATGTACGGCGGCGTTAACTTCTTCCAGCGCAACGGTTTCCGTTTCGACCGGTACTCTTGCGGACAAAGTTCCACTTCGCTCGCCTCAAAGCGCATACGCGGATTGTCGGAGGATACCGAGGGTTTGATTTATATAGGCTCGGAAGATGCCGGTTTCACCACGTTCAACCCCCGCACCGGCAATTTCAACGTATTCAACGACAAGGATATAGCGTTGATGATTAAGAACTTCCGTGACACGGTGTATCTCGGGAAGGTCCGTACCGGAATGGACGTGATTGTCAATGGCAAAGTTGTCGAAAACCGGTTCACCGACCTGCACGGAGTCGACGAGCAGAACAGCGTATACTCTTTTCTCGTCGACGGACAGGGACAGAAGTGGGTCGGCTCGGACTGGGGGCTGTTCCGCGCCTATCCCGGCGCCCGCGATTTCACTATCGTGCCCGAGCTTGACCAGGCCTGGATTTTCGATATAATGCAGGATTCGAAAGGCATGATATGGTTTGCGACAATGGGCGGAGGTATATGGAAATTCAACCCCTCAAACGACAGATTCACCCATTATCCTTTTGATGAAAACGCCTCCAACGGCTTGCATACCAATTCCATCAGCGCCATCAAGGAAGACTCCAGAGGGAATATCTGGTTCTCGACCGACCGCGGCGGCCTCGTGCGCTACAATCCCGAAGGCGACAACTTTATAACCATCAACGAGAAGCAGGGGCTGCCCGACAATGTTGTCTACGACATACTCGAGGACTCCAAGGGCTTCCTGTGGTTCGGCACCAACCGCGGTCTCGTCAAATACCATCCCGAGACCGGACACGTCAAGGTGTTCACCACCGCCGACGGGCTCCTTTCCAACCAGTTCAACTACCACTCGGCCCTTGCCTCAAAGGACGGCTGGTTCTATTTCGGGACAATGGAGGGACTTATCGCCTTCAACCCCGAAATCGACACCTACAATGACTCCGTGCCCAAGATATTTTTCACGGCTCTCCGCAACGGCAATACCGAGCTTAAACCCGGCGCTCCCGGCTCACCGCTGATTAAAAGCATATTCTACACCGACGAAATCTCGCTGCCCCACGATTTCAGTCCGCTGACGTTTGAGGTATCGACACCGAGCTATGTGCCGCAGGGTACCCTCGACTACTACTACCGTCTGCTTCCGCTTGATACGGCGTGGATACCTATCGCCGACCGCACGATAAGCATCGCCAATCTCCCGCCCGACAGCTATGACCTTCAGGTAAAGGTGACCAACGGCTCGGGATATTCCGTACGGTCGTTGAAAATAGATGTAAAGACACCGTGGTACCGCACGTGGTGGGCGATTGCCTTCTATGTGTTCGGCTCTGCCACCCTGCTTATCCTGCTGTGGTGCCGCTACAAACGTTCGCAGGACCGTCGTCTCGCAGCCAAGGAACAGTTGTTCAGCGTCAACAAGGAGAAAGAGCTGTATGAGAACAAGGTGCAGTTCTTCACCGAAATAGCCCATGAAATACGTACGCCGCTCTCACTTATCGACGCACCCCTCGAAGCGATGGAGTCGCTCGACATCGAGGACAAGCGCGTGGAGCGTTACATAAAGGTGATGCGCAAGAATACCTCGCGTCTGCTCAATCTTACCGGGCAGCTCCTCGACTTCCAGAAAATCGGCGCCAACCAGTTCAATTTCAAGTTTGAGCGTGTCGATGTGACGCAGGTGGTCAACGACACCATCGAGCGTTTCGAACCCGCCATGCAGGTCAAAGGCCGCGAGCTTACCGCTTCCGTTCCGCAGAAAGAGATTTACGCCGTCATCGACTGCGAGGCATTCATAAAAATTCTGTCCAACCTTTTCAACAACGCCCTTAAATACGGCAAGCAGAAAATACATGTCGAGCTGAAATCCGACGCCGATACGTTCAGCGTGTCGGTCACCAGCGACGGCGACAAGATTTCGGAAGAGAACTCCATACGCATATTCGAGCCGTTCTTCCAGGTTGATTCCCAGCAGGACAACAACGGCGTCGGTATCGGTCTGCCTCTTTGCCGTACGCTCGCCCATCTGCTCAACGGCAAGATAGAGTTGGTCAACGACAATACTTCGGTCAATACCTTCACTCTCACGCTGCCTCTCAAGCAGCCCGGCATAGAGGCCGAGAGCGTGCCCGTGACCGACGTCACCATGAATGAATATGTCATGGAGGAGACCGAACCCACATCGCTTGAGGCTGAACGCAGCTATTCCATACTTCTTGTCGAGGACAACGACGATATGCGTGAATTCCTTGCCGACCAGCTGTCGCAGAATTTCGTAATCGACTCATGCTGCAACGGACAGGAAGCTCTTGACAAGCTCCAGGAACACAACTACGACCTCATCGTCACCGACATAATGATGCCGGTGATGGACGGCTACGAGCTGTGCCGCCAGGTGAAGAACGACATCAACCGCTCGCACATCCCCGTCGTGTTCCTCACCGCCAAAAACGACCTCGACTCCAAGCTGCTCGCCCTCAAGTGCGGCGGCGAGGCATATATCGAGAAACCGTTCTCAATCAAGTATTTCCGTCAGCAGATACTCTCACTGCTCGAAAACCGCAAGCACGAGCGCAAGGCGTTCCTCAAACAGCCTTTCTTCTCGATTGACAACATGAAGATGACCAAGGCCGACGAGGAATTCATGAACAAGGTCATAAAGATTATCACCGACAACATCTCCGACGAGAGCTTCTCGGTCGAGTCGATGGCCGACGTGTTCTGCATGAGCCGTTCGTCGTTGCTGCGTAAAATCAAGACTCTCTTCAACCTCTCCCCGATAGAGCTGATACGGCTTATCCGCCTAAAGAAGGCAGCAGAGCTTATCCAGGAAGGCAAATACCGCATAGGCGATGTATGCTTCATGGTTGGTATCAACTCGTCGAGCTATTTCAGCAAACTGTTCTTCCGGCAGTTTGGCGTCACGCCCAAAGGCTTCGAGAAGCAGTGCCAGCAGTATGCACGCAACGGTGAGGCTGCCCGTCCGCCGCAGCCCGAAAGTTCCGATGACGACCCGTCAGCCGGCGACGGCGAGGCCGATGCCTGACAATGACGGCATATATCTTCCCGCAATATGATTTTACAAACCAACAGACATAAACCAATTGACATGAAGCTACGAAAAATTGTAATTCCCGCACTGATGGCTGCGGTGGCCGCAGGAGCCGGCCCGCTGTATAAAAACTCTAAGGCGCCGATCGACGCCCGCGTCGAGGACCTGCTCTCGCGCATGACTCTCGATGAAAAAGTCATGCAGATGCAGAATTTCCCCGTGGGAAAGCTCGATGAAATCGCCGACCGCTTTAAGGAAAACAGTTACGGTTCGACACACGAGATGGACCATAACGCCTACGACGCTGCGGTAATCTACAAGACTCTCGGCGAGCATTTGAAGAAGAACAACCGATTCGGCATTCCTATCATCAATTGCTGCGAGGGCATCCAGGGAATACTCCAGAACGGCTGTACGCTCTTTCCCCACGCCATTGCACAGGCATCGACATGGAATACCGAGCTTATCGAGGAGATGACTCAGGCATGCGCGCGTGAGGCCCGTGCCATCGGTATCCGTCAGGTGCTTTCACCGGTGCTCGACGTGGCCCGCGAGCTGCGCTGGGGACGCGTCGAAGAGACCTACGGCGAAGACCCCTTCATGATTGCCGAGATGGCAAAGGCTTTTGTCAATGGCTACCAAAGCGAGGGTGTACTCGCCATGCCGAAACATTTCGTGGCCCACGGCACCCCCTCCGGCGGCCTTAACTGCGCGTCGGTAGCCGGCGGTCCGCGTGAGTTCCGCTCAATCTATCTGTATCCGTTCCGCCGCGTCATCGCCGAGTGCAAGCCCGGCGCCATAATGTCGTGCTATTCGGCCTACGACGGCGAACCTCTCACCGGTTCGCGCTACTATATGACCGACGTGCTCCGCGGCGAGCTCGGCCACACCGGCTACGTATACTCCGACTGGGGTTCGGTGGAGCGTATCAAGAGCTTCCACAACGCCGTCGCCACTCCCGAGGAAGCCGCGCGTCAGGCTGCATACGCCGGTGTTGACATCGATACCGACTGGACATATCAGACTCTTGCCGACGCCGTGCGTGAGGGCAAACTCAGTGAGGATGTTATCGATACCGCCGTGCGTCGCGTACTCCGCAAGAAATTCGAACTCGGACTCTTCGAGGGTGACAAAATCAACCCTGACGACGTGAAAAAGGTGGTGCGCTCCAAGGAGCATGTCGCCCTTGCCAAACGTGTTGCCGACGAAAGCATCATCCTCACCGAGAACAAAAACAATATCCTCCCTCTCGACACCGACAAATACAAAAAAATCGCCGTCGTAGGCCCCAACGGCCACTATGCGCTTATGGGCGACTACGCTTGGACTACCCCCGACGGTAAGGAGGGCGTAGATCTTTACGAAGGCCTTACCGCCGCGCTCGGCGAGAAAGCCACCGTGACCTATACCGAAGGCTGCGACTGGTGGAGTCAGGACGATTCGCGCATTCCCGAGGCTGTGAAAGCTGTCGATGATGCCGATGTGGCCGTCGTGGCTGTCGGCACGCGCTCTACGTTCCTCGGTCGCGGCGGCAACAAGAATACCGCAGGCGAGGCATACGACCTGTCGTCGCTGGAACTGCCCGGACGTCAGCTCGACCTCATAAAGGCAGTGAAAGCTACCGGCAAACCGATGATTGTCGTGTTCATCACCGGAAAGCCTTTGGTCATGACCTACGTGCAGGAAAATGCCGATGCCGCGCTGGTGCAGTTCTGCGGCGGCGAGCAGCAGGGCGCTGCAATGGCCGACGTGCTCCTTGGCAACGTCAATCCCTCCGGCAAGCTCACCGTATCATTCCCCCGCAGCACGGGCAATACCCCCTGCTTCTACAACCATTATCTCACCGACCGCGATTTTTGGGATAAGCCAGGCACTCCCGCCGATCCGAAGATGCGTTATATATTCGATACGCCGCAACCGGTGTGGAACTTCGGCCACGGATTGAGCTACACCACATTTGAATATTCCGACCTCGAAGTCGACAACAAAGAGCCGAAAGATACCGATACCGTGACAGTAAAGGTGAAAGTTACCAATACCGGCGACCGCGAGGGTAAGGAAACCGTGCAGCTCTACGTGCGCGATGTGGTAAGCTCAGTGTCGACCCCGGTGCAGCAGCTCAAAGGATTTAAGAAAATCAACCTCAAGCCGGGCGAAAGCGAGGTCGTGGAGATTAAACTCCCGATGAAGGAACTCGCTCTATGGAACACCCGTATGGAGGAAGTGGTAGAGCCCGGCGACTTCGAACTGCAGGTAGGCTCCGCTTCCGATGACATACGCCTGACGGACACAATTACCGTAAAATAATTGCAACACCTCAAACAAACCTAACGTATTAATGAAACTCAGACCAATCATTGCCGCAGCGATATTGTGCGGCGCGGCCGGCATGGCTTCGGCCGGTCCCCTTTATAAGAATCCGAAGGCTCCGATTGACGCCCGCGTCGAAGACCTGCTTTCGCGCATGACTCTTGACGAAAAATGCATGCAGCTGCAAAACAGGCAGGTAGGCGACGAAGGTTCTATCCCCGGCTCGTTCGGCGAAAACAGCTACGGTACTACATACGAGATGCAGCGCAACGCTTACGAGGCTGCCAGGATATTCAAGGCTCTCGGCGAGCATGTAAAGAAAAGCAACCGTCTCGGTATTCCGATTATAAACACAGCCGAGGGCATACAGGGCATCATACAGGACAGCTGTACGCTCTACCCCGTGCCGCTGGCGCAGGCTTCGACCTGGAATCCCGAACTGATAGAGAAAATGACGGCAGCCTGCGGACGTGAAGGCCGTGCCATCGGTATCCGCCAGGTGCTTTCGCCGGTACTCGACGTGGCACGCGAACTGCGCTGGGGACGCGTTGAGGAGACATTCGGCGAGGACCCGTTCATGATTGCCGAGATGGGCAAGGCGTTTGTCAACGGCTACCAGAGCGAGGGCGTGCTCGCCATGGTGAAGCACTTCGTGGCCCACGGCAGCCCTTACGGCGGCCTGAACACCGCGTCGGTGCCCGGCGGAGAGCATGAGTTCCAGTCGGTCTACCTGTATCCGTTCCGCCGCGTCATCGCCGAGGCATGTCCCGGAGCAGTCATGACCTGCTATTCGGCCTACGATGCCGTACCGGTGACCGGTTCGAAACATTATCTTACCGATGTGCTCCGCGGCGAGCTCGGCCACAAAGGCTACTGCTATTCCGACTGGGGTTCGGTGGAACGCATCTATTCGTTCCATCACGCTGTGGCGTCGCCCGAGGAGGCCGCAATCAAGGCCGTAAAGTCAGGCCTCGACCTCGAGGTGGGCTGGACTTATTCTACTCTCGCTCAGTCGGTGCGCGACGGCAAACTAGATGAAAAGGTAATCGACGATGCCTGCCGCCGCATACTCCGCACCAAATTCGAACTCGGACTTTTCGAGGGTGATAAAATCAACCCTGACAATGTGAAGAAGGTGGTACGCTGCAAGGAGCATGTCGACATCGCCCGTCAGGTTGCCGACGAAGCGGTCGTACTTCTCGAAAACAAGGACAATTTCCTTCCCCTCGACCTCACCAAATATCCCAAAATATGTGTGGTAGGTCCCAACGGACATTTCGCCAACATGGGTGATTACGCCTGGGTGGACTGCGACGGTAAGGAGGGTATCGACCTCTTTGAAGGGCTCACCGAGGCTGTGGGCGACCGCGGCACCGTGACCTATTCCGAAGGTTGCGACTGGTGGAGTCAGGACGACTCAAAGATAGCCGATGCCGTGAAGGCTGTCGAGGACGCCGACGTGGCTGTCATCGCTGTGGGCACACGTTCCTACTATCTTGCACGCCGCATGGACAAGCCGACTACAGGAGAAGGCTTCGACCTGTCGTCGCTTGAGCTTCCCGGCAAGCAGCATCAGCTCATCGAAGCCGTAGTGGCCACAGGCAAACCCGTCATCGTGGTTCTCACCGGCGGCAAGCCCCTGGTGATGAAATACTCGCAGGAACATGCCGACGCCGTGCTCGCGCAATTCAATTCGGGCGAGCAGCAGGGTGCCGCACTGGCCGACGTAATCCTCGGCAATGTCAACCCTTCGGGCAAGCTCCCCGTATCGTTCCCCCGCAGCACGGGCAATACCCCCTGCTTCTACAACCATTATCCTACCGACCGCGTGGAGACGGTGGAGCGCGGCGGCTCACCCGACAATCCCCAGTTCCACTATGTGTTCGAGCTTCCCGAGCCCCTCTGGAACTTCGGCCGCGGACTGAGCTACACCACTTTCGAATACTCCGACCTCGAAATCGACAATAAGGAGCCGAAAGATACCGATACCTTGACTGTAAAGGTCAAGGTTACAAACACCGGCGAGCGTGAGGGGAAGGAGACGGTGCAGCTCTATGTGCACGACCGCATCAGCTCGGTGTCGACTCCCATACAGCAGCTCAAAGGATTTAAGAAAATCAACCTCAAGCCCGGCGAAAGTCAGGTGGTTGAGATTAAAGTGCCGATGAAGGAACTTGCCCTCTGGAACGAGGATATGGAGCATGTGGTCGAGCCCGGAGAATTTGAAATCCAGATTGGTGCCGCTTCCGACGACATACGTCTCAAAGATGTCATTACAGTGAAATAACAAATTTAATACCAATACCAATATATTAATTCCAGTTACAATGAAAAAGATCTGTCTTATAGCCGTGTCGGCTATAGCTGTCGCCGGAGCTTCGGCTACGGTGAAACTTCCCGCCTATATCGGCGACAACATGGTGCTTCAGCAGAACACTGAAATCAAGATACCCGGAGTGACTGCACCCGGCGCAAAAGTAACCGTGACACCCTCATGGGGCAAAGCTGTCAAGACCACTGCCGACGCGCAGGGCAACTTCACTGTGACGCTTGCCACTCCGGCGGCCGGCGGCCCGTTCAGCATCGTATTTGATGACGGTGATGTCCTGACTGTCGACAATATCCTTTCGGGCGAGGTATGGCTCTGCTCCGGGCAGTCCAACATGGAGATGCCGCTTGCCGGTTGGGGACAGGTAAAGGATTTCCAGACCGAAATCGCTATGGCCAACAACCCTAACGTGCGTCTGCTTCAGGTGCATAAAAATATATCGACCGTGCCATTGGATACTGTTGAATTCAACGGCGGAGGCTGGGTGGAATGCACATCGGGCACCGTGCCCGGCTTCTCGGCATGCGCCTATTTCTACGCCCGCGAGCTTGCCGACAAGCTCGGTGTGCCTGTCGGCGTCATCGACACCACATGGGGCGGTACTCCCGTCGAGGCATGGACTCCCGAGGAATATATGCAGATAGTTCCCGGCTTCGAGACCGAACTCGCCGACCTTAAGGCGGCAGGCGGCAATGCCGACAAGATGCGCGAAATCTACAACGGCCGCTATGCCGAATGGAAAAAAGGCCTGACCGCCGGCAGCAAGGAAGCGGCAAAAGATGTATACCATGGCGGCAAGGAAGGCTGGGGCGTGATGCAGCTCCCCGCCAACTGGGAATCGGCCGGACTTCCCGGTCTTGACGGCATCGTCTACATGCAGCGCACCGTCGATATTCCCGCCGAGTGGGCAGGCAAGCAGCTTACACTGCATTTCCCCGGCATTGACGACGAGGATGTCACATACTTCAACGGTAAGGAGATAGCACGCGGTTCGGGATGGAACTCCGAGCGCGCCTACAATGTTCCCGCATCTCTTGTCAAGGCCGGCAAAGCGCTTATCACCGTGGTCATCACCGATACCGGCGGCGAGGGCGGCATCTACGGCGACGCATCGAAACTGTATATCGACTGCGAAGGCGAACGCAAGTCGCTCACCGGCAAATGGGACTACATGGTGTCGAGCGATTTCTCCAAGTTCCCGCCCGCTCCCATCTCGATCGGTTCCACCAACTTCCCCTCGGTGCTCTACAATGCTATGGTCAATCCGTTGCGCGACTTCCCCGTCAAGGGCTGCATCTGGTATCAGGGCTGCAACAACGTGGGTCAGGACGAGCGCTATGCCATCAACTTCCCGCAGATGGTCAAGGGTTGGCGCGCGGCGTTCAACAATCCCGACATGCCTTTCTATTTCGTGCAGCTCGCAGGTTACCTCGCTCCCCGTTTCTGCCAGCCCGAATCGCAGTGGGCAGCCCTGCGTGAGTCGCAGAAATCGGTGCTCGGCCTCGACAACACCGGCATGGCCGTGGCAATCGACCTCGGCAATCCCGTCGACATACACCCCAAGAACAAGCAGGAGGTGGCACGCCGACTTTCGCTCCTCGCACGCAACAAGACCTACGGCCAGGAGGTGGCCTGCGAGGCACCCGTGTGCGTGAAATCGACAGTGTCGGGCAACAAGATGGTACTTACGTTCGACGGTCCCGTGCACGCCACATCATCAGCCGCCCTCGGGTTCATAATCGGCGACAAGGAGGGCAACTGGCAGCCCGCAAAGGCTGAAATTTCGGCCGACGGCAAGACCGTGACGCTCACCGCGCAGAAAATCAAGAAACCGGTGGCCGCCCGTTACAACTGGGCCGACTATCCCAACGGCAACATATACAGCGAGGCCAATCTTCCCGTGGCTCCCTTCGCTACCGACAAGAAATATTAAACCGACAAGAAATATTAATATAACAACAAACTCAACATATTCATGAAAAGAACAGTTTTATTGCTTGCTTCTGCCGCAGTTGCCGCTACGGCTATCGCAGACAGCAAAATTATTCCAATCGAAACTGACAATGTCGGACTCGTTTATTCTGTAGGCGACGACGGACGTCTCTATCAGCGTTATTTAGGCCGGAAACTCGACCGGCAGTCGGAATATGCCAATCTGCCTCAGGGCATCGAGGCATATCTCACCCATGGCATGGAGGACTATTTTGAACCCGCCCTCCACATCAACCATGCCGACGGCAACCAGTCGACACTTCTCAAATATGTCGACTCGGCCACCACGACCAATGCCGACGGCTCGGTGTCGACCGTCATCACCCTTGCCGATCCCGTCTACAAGGATGAGGTGAAGATGCACTTCACGGCGTTCCCCGATGTCGACGTCATCTCGGCCTATACCGAAATCAAGAACAACGAGAACAAGCCCGTCGAGCTTGAGAAATACGCTTCGTCGCTGCTCTCGTTCAACCGTCCCGCCTACTATCTGACACAGTACAACGGCGACTGGGCCAACGAGGCCAATCTCCACGAGCAGAAACTCGAGTACGGCAAGAAGCAGCTCGACACCAACCTCGGTTCGCGCCACAACATGTTCCTGTCGCAGTTCTTCCAGCTCGGTCTTGACGAACCGGCTCAGGAAAACTCGGGCGAGGTGCTTGCCGGCACACTCGGCTGGACGGGCAACTACCGCTACACCTTCGAGGTCGACAACAAAGGCATGCTCCGCGTAATCTCGGGTATCAACCCCTACAACTCCGAATACACCATCGCCAAGGGAGAGACATTCACCACTCCCGAATTCTTCTTTACCCTCTCGCAGAACGGCAAGGGCGGCGCAAGCCGTAACTTCCATGACTGGGCGCGCCAGTACCGCCTCAAAGACGGACAGGGCGACCGCATGACGCTGCTCAACAACTGGGAGGCTACCTATTTTGATTTCGACGAAGCCAAGCTCATACAGCTCTGCAAGGATGCCAAGACCCTCGGTGTAGACATGTTCCTGCTCGACGACGGCTGGTTCGCCAACAAGTATCCCCGCAACGGCGACACCGCCGGTCTGGGAGACTGGGGCGAGAACGAAGCCAAGCTCCCCAACGGTTTCTATCCCGTCATCGAGGAGGCCAAGAAGCAGGGCGTGAAGTTCGGCCTTTGGATCGAACCTGAGATGGTCAACCCCAAGAGCGAGCTCTACGAGCAGCACAAGGACTGGGTCATCACCCTCCCCAACCGCGACGAATACTATTTCCGCAACCAGCTCGTGCTCGACCTTAGCAACCCCAAGGTGCAGGACTATGTGTTCTCGGTGCTCGACGACCTCAAGACCAAATATCCCGAAATCGCGTTCTTCAAATGGGACTGCAACTCTCCCATCACCAACATCTACTCACCCTACGAGAAAAATCAGAAACATCTCTATGTAGATTATGTAAAGGGTCTTTACAACGTGCTTGACCGCGTTAAAGCCAAATACCCCGACCTCGCCATCATGATGTGTGCCGGCGGCAGCGGACGCGGCGACTACAAGGGTCTGGAGTATTTCACCGAGTTCTGGCCGAGCGACAACACCGACCCCGTGGAGCGTCTGTTCATACAGTGGGGCTTCTCGCAGGTGTTCCCTGCCAAGACTCTTTGCGCGCATGTCACTTCATGGAACCGTGACGCTTCCATCAAGTTCAAGACCGATGTGGCCATGATGGGCAAGCTCGGTTTCGACATCAACCTGCACGAACTCAGCGAAGGCGACCTCCGTTACGCCCAGCAGGCCGTACGCGAGTACAACCGCCTGAAACCCGCCATACTCCACGGCGACCAGTTCCGTCTCGTATCACCCTACGAAGGTGAGCACACATCGACGATGTACGTGACCAAGGACAAATCAAACGCCGTAGTGTTTGCTTTTGACGTATATCCCCGCTACAACGAGAAGCTCTACAATGTCAAACTCGCCGGTCTCGACCCCGCCAAGACCTACACCGTCAAGGAAATCAACCGTCAGGACTGCAACGACAGCCATGTCGGACAATACTCGGGCAACTACCTGATGAACGTCGGCCTGCCTATGTTCTCGGGCAACAAGCTCTCGTCACGCGTCTACGAGGTATCAGCCAACTGATATATTTTAAGAGAGAGTTTGAATTTAAACCGTATTAACAATAAAAGAGAATGATAGGAGATACTTCAAATTAATACTGAGGCCTTTTTTGGTTAATTCCGCCAAGTTTCATCAGTCGCATAGCTCGCTATGCTCCTTCTTCAACTCGCGGAATTACCTCAAAAAATCCTCTCAGTCTTAATTTGATTTAAATTCAAACACTCTCTAAAACGTGGTTAAAAACCGCGTCTACTACATGGCTGGCAATCAATCAGGTAGTAGACGCGGTTTCTAACCGCGGAAAAATGAAACTGTATATGGTGTCTATCATTCACAATTTTTACAATTGCATGAGAAAAACAATCATATCACTCGGAATGGCGGCATTTGCCGTGACCGGTTTTGCCGCCACTCCGATTAATATCACTACCGACGACGTGGCTCTGCGTCTGACGGTCTGTGACGACGGAATATTGCGTCAGAGCTATTTCGGCAAGCGGCTGGCCGACGACAGCTACGCTCCGCTCGGCGACGGTGTGGAGGCTTATACCACCCACGGCTATACCGACCAGTTCGAGCCGGCACTGCATATCGACCGCGCCGACCACAATTCGTCGCTCGTGCTCAAATATGTCGACCACAAGGTTGAGGCGGTCAAGCCCGGTGTGACGACCACGACAATCAATCTGGCCGATCCGGTCTACGGCGATGCCGTGTCGCTCATGTTCACAGCCTACGGGTCGGAGAATGTGATTGCCGCCCGCTCGGTCATAACCAACAACTCCAAGAAGGATATAGAGCTTGAGAAATACGCCTCGGCGATGCTCAACTTCAATGCCCCCGAATACTATCTTACCGAGTTTTCCGGCGAATGGGGACGCGAGGCTGCCATGAGCAGCCAGCCGCTGCGCTATGGCAAGAAGGTAATCGACACCAAGCTCGGCACGCGTGCCAACGCCTACGTGTCGCCCTTCTTCATGCTCTCGCTCGATGAGCCTGCTACCGAGACTTCGGGCGACGTGGTGCTCGGCACTCTCGCCTGGACGGGCAATTTCCGCTTCAATTTCGAGGTGGACCAGAACAACCGTCTGCGTGTCATTGCGGGCATCAATCCCTACTATTCCGCCTACCGGCTGAAGAAAGGTGAGAGCTTCGAGACACCGGAGTTCATCTTCACCTATTCGCCCGACGGCATCGGACAGGCTACCCGCAATTTCCATGACTGGGCGCGCAACCACAAGGTGAAGGATGGCAACGGCGACCGCATGACGCTGCTCAACAATTGGGAGACAACCTATTTCGACTTCGACGAGCAGAAACTTGTCGACATGATGAAGGATGCCGACGAGCTGGGCGTGAACATGTTCCTGCTCGACGACGGCTGGTTCGGCAACAAATATCCCCGCCGCAACGACCATCAGGGTCTGGGCGACTGGGACATCACCGCCGCCAAGCTCCCCAACGGTTTCACCCCCGTCATCGAGGAGGGTAAGAAACTCGGCGTCAAATTCGGCCTTTGGATCGAGCCTGAGATGGTCAACCCCAAGAGCGAGCTTTACGAGAAGCACCCCGACTGGGCCATCACGCTCCCCAACCGCGACATCGTGACGAAGCGCAACCAGCTCGTACTCGACCTGTCGAATCCCAAGGTGCAGGACTATGTCTTCTCCGTGGTCGACAAACTGCTCACCGACTGGCCCGATATAGCCTACTTCAAGTGGGACTGCAACTCCGAGATAACCAATATCTACTCCCATTACCTCGGCGACGACCAGCAGCACCTTTATGTCGATTACGTCAAGGGTCTGTACAGTGTGCTTGACCGCATCAAGGCCAAGTATCCCGAATTGCCTATGATGATGTGCGCCAGCGGCGGGGGCCGTTGCGACTTCAAGGGTCTGGAATATTTCACCGAGTTCTGGACGAGCGACGACACCGACCCCGTGGAGCGTCTCTACATACAGTACGGCATGGGGCATTTCATGCCCTCCAAGGTGCTTTGTGCGCATGTGGCTACATGGAACGGCGACGTCAAAATCAAGTTCCGCACCAACGTCGCCATGATGGGCAAACTCGGCTATGATTTCAATATCCATGAGTGGGACGACAAGGAACTTGCTTACTCCAAACAGGCTGTCAGGAACTACGAGAAGCTCAAGCCCGCAATCCTCGAAGGTGACCTCTACCGCCTCATATCCCCCTATTCGGGCAATCATGCCGTCAACCAGTTCATGAGCAAGGACGGCAAGATGGGCGCAATCTTCACCTTCGACATCTATCCCCGCTGGGGCGAGCACAACTACAACGTAAGGTTGCAGGGACTCGACCCGAAGGCACGCTACGACATATTCGAAATCGACCGCTTCGATGCCGGCGATTTCAAGTACGGCGAGTACACGGGCGAGTATCTGATGGAAGTGGGTATCCCCATCCTTACCAACAACCGCCTCCATTCACGCGTCTACGAAATCAAAAAACACTAAAACGTATATTTCCGCGGTTAAAAACCGCGGCTACTATGCTGAATGACTGCTAATCAGTGTAGTAGTGGCCGCGGTTTTTAACCGCGGTTCAGGTAATAAAATTAATACGATTTCCTAATAGAAAAACGATAAAATGAAAAAAACGATTCTGCTTGCCGCCGCTGCTTTAGCCGCTATGGGCGCATCGGCCGGCGACTACACCAGATATGTCAATCCTATGATCGGCACCGGTGCCATCGAGGGAGGCCTCTTTGGCAACAGCTATCCCGGCGCTACGATGCCTTTCGGCATGGTGCAGCTCAGTCCCGACACTCAGCCTGCCCCCGACTGGTATGACTGCTCGGGCTACCGCGACATCGACGCCGACGTGCACGGTTTCACCCACACGCGTCTGAGCGGTACGGGTGCCTGCGACCTTATCGACGTGTGCCTGTTCCCCACCTCGAGCGACCGCGCCTGGGGCCGCTTCACCCACGACCGTGAGGAAGCCCGTCCGGGCTACTACTCCGTCGACCTCCAGGAGGAGAATATCAAGGCCGAGCTTACGGCTACACCGCGCGTGGGCGTACACCGCTACACCTATCCCGCCGGTGCCGCGCGCCGCGTGCGTCTCGACATGGACCATTCGGCCGTGAAAGGCAGCTGGGGACGCCAGATTATCAACGCGCAGATCCGTCAGGTCGGACCAAATGCCGTTGAGGGCTACCGTGTCATCACCGGCTGGGCCAAGCTCCGCAAGGTGTATTTCTATGCTGAGTTCTCAGAGCCTATCGAGAGCATCGACCTTAGCGACGGCGGCCGCCACGAGAAAGGTGCCGATGTAATCAACGGTCGCGAACTACGTGCCATGATTGATTTCGCAAAGAACGACAAGCCGCTTGAAATCAAGGTGGGTATCTCGGGCGTATCGTGCGAGAACGCCAAGGAAAACCTTGAGGCAGAGACCGCCGGCAAGAATTTCGACATGATAGCGCAGGAGGCCGATGCCGCCTGGGACAAACAGCTCTCGGCCATCGAGATTACTGCCGACGACGATACCAAGACCGTGTTCTACACCGCTTTGTATCATGCGTTGATTCAGCCCAACGTGTTCAATGACGTCAACGGCGAATACATGGCTCCCGACTATACCGTAGCCAAAGTTCCCGCGGGTGAGAACCAGTACACTACCTTCTCGCTTTGGGACACCTACCGCGCCACCCATCCGCTCTACACGCTCCTCGCTCCGAAGGAGAACGCCGACTTCGTCAACTCCATGATACGCCACTGCGAAGTGTACGGTTATCTCCCGATATGGCATCTGTGGGGGCAGGACAACTACTGCATGATCGGCAACCACGCCATTCCCGTGATTGTCGACGCAGTGCTCAAAGGCACACCCGGCATCGACCCCGAGCGCGCCTACGACGCCGTGAAGCGTTCGGCTACCGTATCCCATCCCAATTCGCCCTACAACGTGTGGGAGCAGTACGGCTATATGCCCGAGAACATACAGACGCAGTCCGTGTCGATTTCCCTTGAGATGGCCTATGATGACTGGTGCGTGGCTCAGCTCGCCAAGGCTCTCGGCAAGGAGGCCGACTACGAGCATTTCATGAAACGCGCCTACTTCCCCGACAATCTCTATGACGCCGAGTGCGGTTTCTTCGCGCCCAAGGACGACAAGGGCGAGTGGATACGTCCGTTCGACCCGCTGAAACATGGTGCCAACGGCGGCAATCCCTTTACCGAAGGCAATGCATGGCAGTATTACTGGTATATGCCGCAGGATGTCGACCATCTCATTGAGCTGACAGGCGGCAAAAAGGCGTTCGAGGCCAAACTCGACCAATTTTTCACCCTCGACGAGCAGCCCGAGGAGATGAACGGCAACGTATCGGGTCTCATCGGCCAGTACGCCCACGGCAACGAACCGTCGCACCACGCGGCCTACCTCTACAACTACGTGGACCGTCCCGACAAGGCAGCCAAGTACCTCAATAAAATCATGACCGAAATGTACACCAACAACTCATCGGGTCTCGTCGGCAACGACGACTGCGGCCAGATGTCGGCATGGTACGTATTCTCGGCTCTCGGTTTCTATCCGGTAAATCCCGCCTCCGGCGAATATGACCTCGGTTCACCCGCAGTAGAGCACGCGCTTGTACACCTCCCCAACGGCAACACCCTTGAAATCAAGGCTCCCCGCAAACGCGCCGACTACATCAACCCCAAGGAAGTACGCCTCAACCGCGACGTAATCAAAAACCACAAAATTACCCACCGCGACATCCTCAACGGCGGCCTCCTCGAATTCAAAATGGGCAAATAACCCGATTTTCACTCTAAAATATTTTCTAAAAGTAAAAGCCGGAAATGATATGACTTCCGGCTTTTACTTTTAGAAAATATCTGTAATATTGAATAATTTATTCACTTTTGCGGTGGAGAGTGGGATACACGCTCTTCATTCCGTCAATATGTTCAAAGAGCTGTGGTTCAACATTTGCAAACATCGGGTCGAGAACAAAATCAACACCTTCCCGACGTGCTAATTTTGATGCAGGAACAAAATCAGAGTCTCCTGAAAAAAGAACGATGCAGTCGACAAATCTCTTAAGGGCCAAAGATGCTATATCTACGCCAATTTTCATGTCAATTCCTTTCTGACGTACTTCAAAGAATATATCATCTTCCCTGACATCTTCCATTTTTATTTTTCCGGCGAGTAAGTCTTTGACCACGCGTGGACGTATAGCCCACGATTTATTGTCTTTAAGCATCCCAATACGTAAAGCTACTTTACGCTTCTTTTTCAATGCCTCAATCAATTCGATACGGAATTTATATTCTTCCGATTTGCTAAAGTCCACTGCTTTGCCTGAAATAGGATTATGTGCTTTCTTTGATAAGGGTTCACAATCATAATAAAATATACGATATAATATATTTCGGTTACCTACATGTTTGTGAGCCATTGTGTATAGATGCTCAGCTACTTCAGCACCTGACATTTTTTTGTCCTTGTTATATAAAGTGTTAAATCTCTTTATAAAAAATCCACCGTCAATAAGGACGGCGATTTTAACAGGCGGTAGATTGTGTTCTTTTGTCATGATATAAAAAAAGCTCAAGGGTGGGCGTAACTATTATCAAGTATTAGTGCTGTTACACTATCAGCCACGCTGTGCCATGAGCATAATCTTGTCTGCAAAGATAATAAATATTTATTATCCTTTCAAATAAAACACAAAAAATTGAAATAAGTTTTTTGTGGAAGTATTAAAAGTGTGATTACTATAAGTCTATATTAGACTCTTGTATATTAAGATGTAAAAAGCGGTATAGTATATGCAGTAAGTATTTGGGCATTTTTAGATGTAGGGACGCACATTTACTTTATGTTTTGGCTAAAAATGAAAAAATCCAAAGAAATAAATGGATTTTTGAGAGGTGGATGTTTTTTTCGGGGAGGAATATGGAATGGCCCGGTTACCTTACGCAGGCAGCCGGGCCGTTCGCTATTTGCATTTAGGAGATTAATGAATGGGAAGTTTGATTGTGCGGCGGACGGGGGTGCCGGAGGGGAGACGTCCGCTCAGTGTGGCCAGATAGAGGCCGGGAGCTGTGGCCGGTGCCGGCATCTGAGAGATGGTCGAATTGGCTGTCAGGGCGGTGTATTCCGCTATCACTGAGCCGCCGAGGTCGACAATTGTCAGGGTGGCGTCGGTCGAACCTGCGGGGAGTGAGTAGGAGAGGAGTCCGGTGGCGGCGGAGTATTCCAGTACGACGCAGTTGTCAGTTGCAACCGCATCTACGCCGGTGACATAGTCTTTGGAACTCACTGTGATTGCGCTGTTGCTGCCTGTTGACATCACTTTCTTGAGATAGAGGGTGTTGTCGGCGTCGAGATAGAAGGCGTTGTCAGCGGCTGCATCGAATGCCTCGCGGCTTGCCGCACGATTGAACTCGGTGTTGTCGGTGCCCGCGCTTTTGAGTGCTTTGTTGTAGCCCGGTACCACGAAGGTATAGGTGCGCGTCGCGGGCATGCCGGGATATGCGCCCTCATGGCTTACGCGTATTATATGGCCGTCGGCGGTGTCTTCCCCTTCGAATGTCGTAATCATGTATTGTCCGTTGTCGAGCGTTGAGGTCGATGTATGGTCGTCCTCGAACATTACCGAGCGGTTGACGGTAGCAGAGTTGGCGGCAGCGTATGTGCTTGCAGAGGCCGACGGAGCGAGATATGTGACGGTAAGACGCGTATTGTCGATTTCCGATGAAGTGGTGTAGGCTGTTTGCGAGAACTGCGGTATGAAAGCTCCGACGCGGCCGAAGTAGGGCAGTTTCTCGAGTGGCACGTCATATTCCACGGTAGAACCACCGGCGTATACCTTGGTGAGGTCGTTGAGGTCGACCCATGTGCCCTGCGGGAAGGTGATGGAGCGCTTGAACGTGTTGCATGTCACCACGGGTGCTACCATTATGTCGCGTCCCCAAAGGTATTGGTCGCGGCAACCCGAGGGCGACGGTGTCGCGCCGGCAACATCGTGGAAGTTGAGCGGACGGGCGAGCGGAGTGCCTTTCGTCGCGTTTTCCCACGCGAGGGTATAGGTGTAGGGAAGGAAACTGTAACGCAGGTGCAGGTGCTTGCTGACGGCGTCGAACACATCGGCGTATTCCGGCAGGTACGGTTCGGGCAGGTAGGTGGAGTGGGTGCGCATCATCGGCGAGAATGTGGCCATCTCGATCCAGCGCAGGTAGAGCCATGAGTCGGTGCCTACACCGTCGGCAGCGAAGCCGCCTACGTCATTGCCCATGTAGGCCACGCCCGACATGCCGGAGCTGAGAAGCGCCGGTATCTGTGCTTCCAGACCCTTGTAGGAGCGCTTGATGTCGCCCGACCAGGGGAATGTGGAGTAGCGCTGCATGCCGGCGGTTCCGGCACGGGGCATCAGGAAGGGGCGCACATCGGGGAAGTCCTCTTTGTAGCCGCGGTATACACGGCTTGTCCACAGGTCGCCGAATTCGTTGTGCACCTGGTCGACTGTGCCGCCCACATGGTGCGAGTCATCGTCGTGGCTTTCAGGTTCGCCGAGGTCGAGCCACCAGCCGCCCATGCCTTCCTCGGTACGCTGTTTGTAGAACTGCCACATCCAGTCCATGGCTGCGGGATTGGAGGAGTCGATGAGGCCTACTTTGTCGGAGCCGAGCCACCACATGTTGGACACATCATCGTCGGCGAAGTAGCCTTTCTCCTTAAGCACCGAATAATTGCGCGAGTCGGAGGTGAAGAACGGCTCGGTGATGCAGATGGTCTTTACGCCTTTCGACGCGAAGTCCGACATCATTTTCTTTGCGTCGGGAAATTTGGGTGCGTACCAGTCGAGATTGCCCATGCCGTTGTTGCCCTCGCCCTGCCAGTAGAGGTCGAATACGATAGCGTCGAGAGGCAGACCGGCTTTCCTGACCGAAGCGACAACCTCCTCGGCCTCCTGTTGCGAGTGATAGCCGTAGCGTGATGTCATGTAGCCCAAAGCCCAGTAGGGGGGAAGTTCCTGGCGGCCGGTGAGGAATGTATAGTTCTCAAGCACCGAGGCCATGCCGCCGTCGGCCGAACCGATGTAATAATAGGCTATCGGGGTGGCGCTCCCCGAATAGTAGGTGGTGCCGGCTGAAGAGGGTGATATGCGGGCGTTGCGGTGATGGTCGTCGAAGTAGAGGCCGTAGCCGCCGGTCGACACGACGAACGGAATGCAGATGTTGTGGGGTGCGTCCCAGTCGCAGTCCCAGCCGCCGGTCTGACGGTTGTTCATCACTAATGATGTGCCGTTGTGGTTGATGCGTTTACCGTTGTATCCGCCGCCGTAGAATGCTTCGTCGTTCATCCCCTCGAATGAAGCGGTGCGGGGCGAACGGCTGTTGTCAAGGCCGTTTTTCTCACGCAATACGGTGCGGCCTGCCATGTCGGAGAAACTTACGCGGCAGTCGGCTTTGGACACAGTCACCGCGGTGGCCGATGTGCGCAGCACGATATTGTCATCGTCCTCGGATACGCTGAACGACCCTTCGGGCGCGGCGTACACGCTTATCGAACGGCGTTCGGGTGTGTTGTCGCCGTTGGCGCGTGGGAACACCTTCACCACGTAGTCATTGTAGGGGGTGAGAGTCAGCGTGCCGTTTTCAGCCGTGATGACCACGGAGTTGCCGTCGTAGCTCCGGCTGCGGTATGCACCGAGTGTGCCGGGCTGTTCCGATACAGGTTCAATCGAGATTGTCGAAGCCGAGAGGTCGACGGTCACGTTGTAGTCGGAGGCGGTGTCGATGGTTCACTGGCGGTCGTCGGTGCCGTCCTCCGATATGCGTCCGTTGTCCGACGGGTCGCGGAAGAAGAATTTCTGCTCGTTGTAATCGGCGTAGCAGTTGGTGGCTATCTTGAATGTGCCGGGCTTGAGTGATACTGTTCCCGAGAAACGGAACGGGTTGGAGGCGTCCTGCTCTATGGGAAGCGATTGCCACAGCGCCCATTCGCCGGGCGTGGCCGAGCCTACAAGATAGAGTACGTCATGGAGTATGGGTGCCTGCTGGTAATCAGCTTTGACTACCGATACGGTCATTGCGCCGAGGTCGCAGGTGATGGTGTAGTTGGCGCTTTCGCCGACTTTGAACTTATAGTCGGGGGCGCTTCCCTTGTCGGAATAGGCGAGACGTGATATGTCGTAGGGATTGTCGGAAGCATTGCGGTATTCGATACCGTCCCATTGTGCCTGTGCGAGAAATTTGAACTCTTTGTCGGCCTCAAGCCAGCCGGTGTAGCGGAAAATGTTTTCGTTACCGTTGTCGCGGAGCATTACCGACGTGCGGTCAAGACTCCATTTACCCCATGTGGCGTCGCCGATAACAAGCAGCCTGTCGGCTGCCGAAAGATGCATCGCTCCGATGAGAACGAGGGCGATTAAGGCATAAATCCTGTCAAATGTAAAGCTTTTTTTCATGATAAAAGTGGAAAATAATCCGTTTGATTGAGTCCTGCAAAGTAACTTAATCCTGAGTAGAATTACAATGGCAGGCCGCCTAAATGTAGTGTATTTAAAATGGTAAGTTGCTGATTTTAAATGCTGAAATTGCGTATGGCGTCGGTTAAAATGTAGTGCCGCAAACGGCGTGAAATGATGTTTTTTTGCAAAATTTTGTAGTTATCGTTGTAGGGACGCGATTTATCGCGTCCCAATGCTGTTTACTTAAACATCTAAGCGTCCAGAGGACGCTGATTATTCGTAACCCCGTATGCCGGAGTGAAACGGAGGCATGCGGGGAATAATGGATATATATAGCTGTGGCGTCCGGAGGACGCCGATTTACTTAGCTATCAGCCTTTTATTATAAATGAAGTGATGTAAATCGGCGTCCTCCGGACGCCACTTCCGATATGATTACTTGCCCCGCACGCCTTCGCAAGCTTCGGCGTACGGGGTTACGCATAATCGACGTCCTGCGGACGTCACGGCCTTAAGTAAACAGCATTGAATCGCGTCCCTACAATTTGACAGGGCTTTTGGCCTCTAATTATAGTTATGCATCCATCGTGCAGTTACTTGTATTTTTCAAGGAGTTGGGCGAGACGGGCTACGCCGGCGGTGGCTTTCATGGGGATTACCGTGACGTTGGCGGGGACTGCGGCCGGATTGGGATCGATGTAGAACACCGGCACCCCGCGGCGCACGTACTGCATCAGTGCTGCTGCCGGGTATACCTGCAATGTGGTGCCTATCACAACGAATATGTCGGCTTCCGACGCGAGCTGTGCGGCCGGCTCCATCATCGGTACCGCCTCCTGGAAGAATACGATGTTGGGGCGCACGCGGTGACCGTCGATTACGGTGTCGGGGGTGGAGCGGAACGAGGCGTCCTTGAGCCGGTATACTTTCGACTCGTCGTCGACGGCACGGAGCGTCATCAGTTCGCCGTGCAGATGCAGTATGTTGGAACTGCCGGCGCGCTCGTGCAGGTCGTCGACATTCTGCGTGATGACGTATACGTCAAAATCCTTTTCAAGCTCGACGAGGCCGCGGTGGGCGGCGTTGGGTTCGACAGTGGCGAGCTGCGCGCGGCGGTCGTTGTAGAAGTTGTGGACGAGAGCGGGATTGCGCGCGAAGCCGTCGGCCGAGCACACATCCTGCACGTTGTAGTTTTCCCAAAGTCCGTTGGCATCGCGGAACGTCGATATGCCGCTTTCGGCGCTGATGCCCGCGCCGGTCGATATGACAAGTTTCTTTTTCATAGTCTACGTATTTTTCGGTTATTGCAAATATATGCTTTTTTTCGGCATTTTTTGTCGTTTCAAATATAAATCTTAACTTTGTGAAGATGGGTATCCGAATCAGTGATGCCATAATCATCGGACGCACACGCCGTGCGTCCCTACAAATTATAAAAACCTATACGTTATGATTAATCCACATAGATATTGCGTGATTATGTGCGGCGGCATCGGAAGCCGTTTCTGGCCCTACAGCCGCACTGACCGCCCCAAGCAGTTTATCGATTTCCTCGGCACGGGGCGTACGCTCCTGCAGATGAGCTATGACCGTGTGCTTCCCTTGGTCGACCCCGAGCATATCATAATAGTCACCAATGCGCAGTATGCGTCGCTTGTCAAAGAGCAGCTTCCCGACATCAGGGACGAACATATACTCCTCGAACCGGCACGCCGCAACACCGCGCCCTGTATAGCATGGGCCGCATGGCACATAGCGGCCATTGACCCCGAGGCGTCAATGATAGTGACCCCGAGCGACCACCTCATCACCCGCGAGAGGGAGTTCGAGGCAGCCATCACCAAGGGTTTTGAATTTGTCGAGCAGCATGACGCGCTCCTTACGCTCGGCATCAGCCCGACGCGCCCCGAGACCGGCTACGGCTACATACAGGTAGGCGACCGTGTCGAAGGCGATATTCTCACCGTAAAGACATTCACCGAGAAACCTAATCTCGAACTTGCCAAAGTATTCCTCGAATCGGGCGAATTTTTCTGGAATTCCGGTATCTTCCTGTGGAGTGCCCGCAGCATAAAGAGCGCCCTGATGCACCATGCGCCCGACATAGCCAACCTGTTTGAGCGTGGCGCCGACAAGTTCAGCACTCCGGCCGAAAATGAGTGGATTGCGCACAATTTCCCCGGTTGCATGGGCATATCCATCGACTTCGCAGTGATGGAAAAGGCATCGAACGTATATGTCGAGACAGTCAATTTCGGATGGAACGATCTCGGCACATGGAGCGCGCTCTATGACAATTCGCCCAAAAACCGCGACGCCAACGTCACCCAGCAGTGCGCCGTGCTCGCCTACAACTCGACGGGCAATATATTCGCCGTCAAGAATCCCGGTAAACTTATCGTGGTCGACGGACTGAAGGACTACATCGTGGCCGATGCCGGCGATGTGCTCCTCATCTGCCCGCAGGCCGAGGAGCAGCGCATAAAGAATATGGTTAACGACGCCAAAATATCATTTGGCGACAAGTATTTATAAACGTGGCTGATACGTTTGACATACGCGCTCAGGGCGACGACCGCGACGGCGATTTCGAGCGCGCGTTGCGCCCGCAGCGCTTCGAAGATTTCTCCGGCCAGGAGAAGATAGTGGAAAACCTCAGGGTATTCGTGGCTGCCGCGCGTATGCGCGGCGAGGCTCTCGACCACCTGCTGCTCCACGGGCCTCCCGGACTGGGCAAGACCACGCTGTCGGCCATCATCGCCAATGAGCTTGGCGTGGGATTCAAGGTGACGTCGGGACCGGTGCTCGACAAGCCCGGCGACCTCGCGGGCATTCTTACGTCGCTCGAGGAAAACGATGTGCTTTTCATCGACGAAATCCACCGTCTCAGCCCCGTGGTCGAGGAATATCTCTACTCGGCGATGGAGGATTACCGTATTGACATCATGATAGACAAAGGCCCCGGCGCACGCTCGGTGCAGCTCACGCTGTCGCCGTTCACGCTTGTCGGCGCGACCACCCGTTCCGGGCTTCTTACATCGCCGCTGCGCGCGCGTTTCGGCATCAACTGCCATCTGGAATATTACGACCATGAGATATTGCGCTCAATCGTGCTCCGCTCGGCGCGCCTGCTCGGCACACGCTGCACTTCGGATGCGGCGCTCGAAATAGCGATGCGCTCGCGAGGCACGCCCCGTATAGCCAACGCCCTGCTGCGCCGTGTGCGCGACTTCGCCATGGTGAAAGGCTCCGGCGTGATAGACCTCGCGATAGCCAAGTTCGGTCTCGAAGCGCTAAATATCGACCGTTACGGCCTCGATGAAATTGACAACAAGATACTTACAACGATAATAACGAAATTCAAGGGCGGCCCCGTCGGCCTCACTACCATAGCCACGGCTCTCGGCGAAGACCCCGGCACCATCGAGGAGGTGTATGAGCCTTATCTCATAAAGGAAGGCTTCATCAAGCGCACCCCCCGCGGACGCGAAGTCACCGACCTTGCCTATACCCATCTCGGCCACGCCCTCAACGACGGCATCGGCGGCCTGTTCGAGTAAAGAGGACAGGGGCGGGGGCGTCTCGCCCCCGTGGTATTCTTTCAGTCACATAAATCACCTCGGGGGCGGGACGCCCCCGCTCCACTCAGCCTACTTGCTGATTGTGTCCGACAGGTCTGACCGGTCCGACAAGTCCGACTTTGATGACAAATAAAAAATCACCCTCATTGGAGGGTGATTTTTTATTTTGCAGCGGAGCGGCTGAAGTTATGTTATGGCTTTATCAGCGTACAATCATTTTTGTGACTTCCGAGCCCTGACGCTTGATGACGAGCTGTCCGGCAGCGGGATTGGCCACGCGTACACCCTGCAGGTTGAAATATTCAACGGGAGCATCAGCATTCGAGTCGGAGATGATGTCGTCAACACCTGCCGATTCGGGAAGCACTACTTTGAAGAGGTTGTTGGCATTACCAAAACCGGGAGAACCATATTCATACCCGCTTTCACCGATGATTAGGGATTTTACAGGTACGGTAATTGTACGGGTTGCGGTGTCATATTTGCCGTAGTAGTCTGCAACATCAGCTTCAGTTGCGCCACGGTCAAGCAAGTAGTTGACCATTGAGTTGGCATACATCGAACCATCGCCGAAGTCGATTGCGAGGGGTGAGAATTCTACGACTACCTTCTCGGGATCGGAAGCATTGATGTAGAGGTAGTGGTTATGAGTGTGTGTAGCTTCGTGTTTGTTCTTTGAAGCCTTGGGATATGCCTCTCCGTAAGGGTTGACAAGGCGGAAATATCCGGGGGTATCATTATTTACTTGTACAGCGAGGTTATAATCATTGACCGAGCTGTTATTGTAGAGCGAATTGATGAGGTCTTCGGAATAAACGGCTTCGCCTTCGAGAGTAGTCCAGTTTTCGGCATCATCAGCGTAAACATAGAATACACGGCTGTCACCGGCTTTGGCATTTCCGCTTTCATCAAGTGCTGCGACGAAAAGAGTATAACCACCGCGACCGAATGCGCCGGCTGAAAGGCTCAAATCCTCAGTGCTGGGAAGCTCAGTACCATTTGCTGCCACAATATCAAGATTTGCTTGTGAGGGTTCATACATTCCTTTGGTAATGAAATATACCAGATTGGTGGCTTTGGGGCCCGCATTGACTGAGAATGTGAATTCGTCGTCATCGGCACAGTCGGCCATATCAATAGCGACACTATAGTCTACGTCAACTTTTGTCAGGACGTTGGTATAGGTTAAAGCCCACCATCCGAGATCTTCATGTGAATAGTCGCCGATAGCCCATACGTCAAGATTCGGGAATGTCACGGTATTTCCGTTAATAGTTCCTACCGATGCCTCTTTTGACCCGAGTCCGGCGACTATCTGGTTGCCGTTCACATCTTTGAGGTAAAAATAGTTGGTATCCCCGTAACTGTCAGGACCGAGATTCTGAGGAGAGGGGATAGAAATAGTGCCGTTTGCAACATCTACGGTAGCTTTGATAACGTAGTTTTGAGGTAATCCTGATATAGTAGCCTCGCCGGTGAGAGCATTTTTAATCTCGAGTGTCAGTACTGTGCCGTTAGGATTTATACTAATGAGGCTCTGACAGGTCCAGGTGTACGTACCGGCCATGTCAGAGGCGGTAGCAAGAGCTGATGCCTGTGCTGGAGCTTTAACTGCGCCGGGGAGATACATTTCTGATGTATTTCCAACGGGACTGGCGATTTTGTCGAGTGTTTTTGCTATTGGCTGACGGCCTTCTGCAAATGCCGAGCCACAAAGCAATGCGGAAAAAGCTAATGTGTAAAGTTTCTTCATGCGATATTGTTTTAGATAATGTGAATAAATTCGGAATATCGTTTTTGCGGTCTGACAACCGCAAAAGCACGCCATGGCGTGCTATCATGTCGCAAAGATATAGCGTATTTTTAATTTATGCAAATAAAAAATGTCAATTTTTGGCAAAAAAATGCATTAGTGCATAATATTTTGACAAAATGTTAAATATTCTGCTGCTTTTTTATCCCGGAGAATATCACATCGTCTCGGTCAATGGTGTTATTCGTGTCGGGCAGTGATAGGAGCGGGGGCGTCTCGCCCCCGTGGTATTATTCTTAATCACAAGAAATTACCACGGGGGCGAGACGCCCCCGCTCCTATTCGTACCCCGCTACTGTTGAGAGCCTTTACAGCGCTATGAGTGATGAGCCTTTGGAGGTGCGGCGTATGTAGATGCCTTTTTCGGGTCGGTCGACGCGTATGCCCTGCAGGTTGTAGTATTCGGCGGGTGTATTGTCGTCATCGATTTCGATGCCGTCGACGGAGCCGGAGCCTGACATTGACATTGTGTAGTCGAGCAGGTTGATGTCGTCTATACGGTAGGATATTCTCACTGCGTCGGCAGTGATTTCATACAGACCGTTCTTTGCAGTAATCTCGGCGCCGCTTGCGGCATCATAGAGATGCAGGTCGGTGATGCCTTCAAGTTTCTTGACGGGAGCGTAGTTGTTGCCGGCTTTTTTCTCGAGGTCGAGCACTTCGGTAATCGGGGCCACGGTCGCTTTGGTGAGAGATGAGGCGGGATTGGCGGTGCTTCCTGCGGCGAGATATTTTGTCACGGCTTCGGTCAGCGACGGGATGCAATACACTTTCTTGATGTTGGTGTTGCGGAATATGCGGCTCTCATCGCAGAAATCCATGAATTTGGGAGCCAGAACAAACACGCGGTTGCTTGCGCTTCCCGAGAATGAGTCTTTGCCGATGGCCGTCACTGACTGCGGTATGACAATCTGGGTCATGACTTCGGTGAACGCCAGTGTCATTGTGCCCATGGTGGTGAGCTGCGGGCCGAGGGTCACGCCCACGAGCGGCTTGCAGTTGGCGAAGGCGATGTTGCCGACAGTGAGCAGGTGCTCTCCGCCGGTGAATGACGCGAGCGAGAAGCATTCGTAGAATGCGGCTCCGCCAAGTTCCTTTATGGCGGGGAAGGAGGCTGACTTAAGTCCGGAGCGCATGAATGCGTAGTCGCCGATATGCACTACGGCGGGGAGTGAGATTGACGACAGCGCGTAGGTATGTCCGAATGCCTCGTCGCCTATGACTTCGACGCTGCCGGCCTCGTATTCCTTATAGTATGCGAGTCGGGTGCAGCCGTAGAAAGCCTGCGAACCTATGATACGCATGTCGATGCCGGTGGTTATGCCGGTGATGTCGGTGTAGGAGAAGCCTTTGGTGGCAATCCGGGTGACGGTGTAGTTGTTGAGGCCGATGAAGTAGGTGTTTTTGATTTCGACATCGCCTGTCGGCTTGTTGTCGGGGTTGGCGAACACTTCCACTTTGTGGTTCTGTCCGTCGACGGAGAGTACTTTTGCGCGGAGATTGGGCGTGAGGTCGATTTGTGCGCCCACCTCGGTTGCCGAAGCGCTGAAGGCAAACATTGCGGCGATAACGCCGATGGCCGTGAATTTTAGTTTCATATTGTAAAAGATGAGTTGTAAGATATTGTAAGTAACTGCTTATCGGAGCATGAACCGGCAGGTGCTCTTGCGGCCGGCGGTCGTAGTGGCTTCGGCTACATAGACACCGGGAGTCAGGCCGGGGAGATATGTTTCGTTGCCCTCCTCGTGCCATACGGTGGCACCGGTCATGTTGTAGACGGTGATTGAAGCGCAGTCGTCGCTGCAGGTGATGTGGCGACCTGACACCGAGATGCCGCCTGCGTTGTCGACGGTGATGTCGTCAACTCCACCGTACAGCCAGTGCTCCTTGGGGTAGATGGTCGACATTGGTATGCCGTCGACGGTGTAGCTTACGGTGACTTTCTGCACATATCCCAGCACGAGACCCGCGCTCCCTGACAGCACGGAGCCTTCACGACCGATGCCGATGGGTTCGAGGTCGTTGAAAGCGATTTTGAAGTCACTGACATCGGCAGTGGGGGGATATACCTGTCCGACAGTGACTTTAAGATCGCAGTCGTCGGTTTCCTCAAACTGTATGGTGAAGTTGTGGCGCACGGTGCATCCGGCCGATGAGGCTTCGGAATATTTGTGCAAAGTACCGCCGGGTACGAAATATGAGGCCGTTGGGCATATATAGTCTACCGAGGGGGAGTAGGAGTCGACATATACCTGGGGCGACACGGTGGCGCCGTTGGCAGCCTGGAACATCGGGCCTATGGCCCAGCAATTGTAATCCTCGGAGTATTTGCGGTTGGCAGTGACGGCAATGTATACTTTCGGCTTGAAATGGAGAGTTGTGCCTGAGGGCGAGTAGCAGAACTGAGGTCTGTTTTCAATGGTGTACAGGGTGCCCAACTCGATATGGTTGAGCACGCAGGCGTAGCCGAACGCCGGAGCTGACGGCGCTTCGGTGGTTTTCCAGAATGATGTGAACGCCGGAAGTTTTAGTGTGGTCAGTTTGGAACAGTTGGAGGCGAAATACGGGTACAGGTCGAATGAGGAGTTCTCGGTGCCGCGCACTGCCGATGCGTCGATTATCTCGAGGTTGCGGCATAGAGAGAACATGTGCTCGCATGCGGTGGTGGAGCCGTTGGTACGGTCGTCGCTGTAGATTACTTTGGTGAAACCGCATGATGTGAACACCGAGTCGCCGTAGATAGCAGTGCTTGCCGAGAAGGGGAACTCTGCCAGCGACGAGCAGTTCTTGAACGCTGCCTCGTCGATGAGGTCAATGGGATTTTCCGATGTCACGCGCGTCAGCGAGCGGCAGCTTTTGGCAAATCGTTCGGGAATGGTGAGCTTTACGCTCTCTAAATGTATTGTCTGTAGCGATTCCGAGCCTTCAAATGTGCTTAAGCCCATCGAAGTCACGGTGCCGGGTATGGTGAGATTGATTAAACCCGAGTTCTGGAAAGCCCTTTTGCCTATTTTCGACACTGCGGAGAGGTCGATGCTTTTGAGATTGGTGGTATTGGCGAATGCGAATTCTTCGATACGGTCGACCGACGACGGTACGGTCAGTGTGGCGGCCGGATTTTTCGGAGGACATGACACAATGCGTTCGCCCCCTTCGATAAGCATGCCGTCGACGACACTCAGGCTATATGAAGAGCCGGAGCCTGTGACTACATAGCTGCGTATGGATTTGGCGCGGTTGAGGCCGCCGTTGTGGCTGATGTTGCACCGGCGCGGCAGCGTAAGTGTGGTGACGGTGCTGTTGCCGCGGAATGCGCTTTCGCTTATATATCTCGTGACTGAAGGCAGCGCGAATGAACCTCCTCCTGCCGGTATGGCCTGCGGTACCGCCAACAGGTAGTCGTCGTCGATATAGAGCATGTCGTTAATGGCGCTGAAGTACTTGTTGCTTGTGTTTACGATGAATTTCTTAAGTGCCGGGCAGTTGTCGAAATTCATCGGCCTGCACGGGTATGAATCGGCTTTTGCATCACCTATCCTGATGATTGTTGCCGGTAAGGTGATTTCGGTCACTTCGGTAAGGTTGTCGAGGGCGTGAGGCTCGATGGCTACCACGCTGTAGGTGACACCATCGGTGTGTTTGTAGCTTGCCGGTACCGAGAGTTTGCCCGATGAGGGCTGGTTGCCGCCCCAGCCGGTGAGCGTACATTGCTTTTTCGATTTGTTGAAATTGTCATAACGCCATATTATGGCGTTGGCCGGCAATAGAATGCCGAGCATAGCTGCAGCTATCAGAAACCGTTTCATTAATAATTAATTGATAAGGAAATGTGAATAATCGGCGGCAAATATACGCCCTTTCATGAATAAAACTCTCATTGTGAGACAGTTCATTTCCGGTATATACTTTTTTGATACGGGAAGAACGAGGCGCGGAGTGATTTTATCAGGTCTATTTTCGGTCTATTGCGACCTGTGTAATTTGTACAATCGGAGCGATTTAGCTAAATTAGACGCATGAAAAGGACGATTTACAGTATATTCGTGGCTACCGCAGCGGTTTTGACCGTGGCATGCTCACGCCCGCGCACGGCAAAACCGCACCCGTGGCCTGCCGTCAACGATGTTGTCGACACATTGTCGCAGAGACTTGATTACGCCATCTACCACCATGCCAATCCTGACAGTGTCGGGGTGTGGGCTGACGAAATGGAGCGTCAGGCTCAGCGGGAGGGGGATAATGAGGAGCTGACGGCACGTGCAGCCTACTACCGCGCCATGGCATCACGCATGCAAGGCGATGTGGCGGCATCCGACTCGATGCTCGCAGCGCTGCTCGGGAGCGTGGATTCCGCCGCCTGTCCTTATCTGTACAACCGCGTGGCATGGCATGCCGACAACAGCGCGGTGCGCGATATAGCCGCGTATGAGCGTACGGTGAGCCGCCTGGATTATTTCCGCACTGCCGGCGACGATTTTCTCGCCGGGGCACTGTATACCGAGCTTGGCAACCTGCTGAATAATGTCCGCGACGCCGAGGGTGCCATTGCCGCCTACCACAGTGCCGATTCTCTCTACCGGCTTGCCGGAGCGGACGACATCGCGGTGTTCAACAGCATGAACCTTGCTTCGGCCTACATCGTGATGCGCGACACTACGTCGGCTGTCGCGCTGCTCGACGGTCTGCGCGACAACAGTTATGTAGCCTCGCGTCCCGATGTCGAGGAGATGGTATTGGAAAAATTGTATGATTACTCGGCCGACACCACGGCGTTGCTGAGGCTGTATGACATGCAGCGTGAGCATCCAGGGGCTGTGCTGCTCAACTGCATGAGCCGGTATGCGTTGAGCCGCGGCGAGTATCAGCGTGCGTCGGAACTGGCCGAACAGGCTCTCGATGCGGCGATAGAGGAGGGTGAACCCGATTTCGCCGCTTACGCCCTCTATGCCATGAGCGACGCGAGTGCCGCCGGGGGCGATACCGTGGCGGCTTTCCGTTCCCTGAAAGATGCCGTCGACCTGACCGATGAGATAAGCCTTGCCAACGAGCCTGACGAGATAGCCGCACTCGAGACGATGCGGGCGATTTCCTCGCGCCGTCTGGAAGCGGAACTGCAACGCAACCGTGCGACATTTAAATACGTATGCGTGGCTTTCGTGCTTACGCTTCTGCTCGTCGTGGCGGGATGGGTGGTGACGTTGCGCATACAGCGGCTTAAAATGATGGGACGGAGGGCTGCCAGCGAACGCGACAGCATATCGCGCCGCCTGATTGCCACCCAGATAGCCCGCTCGGAGTCTGAGCAGCTCATCACCAGCGTAGGCAAGGAGATAGGCGACATGAGCGACGCCGGACGTATCCCTGCCGGCGAGACGCGCCGTATAGTCAACGCGATAAAGTCGCACGCTGTGAAACAGGGTGACCGCGAGACATTTATCGAGACATTCAGCTCGATGCATCCCGAATTTGCCCAGCGGTTGCTTGAACTCAACAGCGCTTTCACCGAACCCGACATACGTCTTGCCACCTACATAGCCATGGGTATGGACACCAAGCATATAGCCGACACGATGGGTGTGCGTCCCGAATCGGTCAAGCAGGCACGCTGGCGCCTGCGCACCAAGCTGTCGCTCGAAAAAGGCGCCTCCCTCGAGCAAGCCCTCCGCAACCTGCTGGGATAGCGGGGAATTAAACAAAGGCACAAAAGCCTTGACAGGAGCACAAAGTGAGAAATTGTGCTTTTGTCAAGGCTTTTGTGCCTTTGTTTATTTATGCTGCCGGAAAGTGGCTGTATTGTGCTTTATTTCACTACTTTGACCGATTTGCCGGCTACGTTGACGATGAGTACGCCGTTGGCTTCAACGTTGATGGGGGCGTTGGTCACGCCGGTGGCGATGGTGCGGCCCATCATGTCGATTACCTTGACGTCGGCATTGGCTGTGGCGTTGGCCACGATGGAGTTGCCGTTGACTGTCACCTTCACGTCGTTGTCAGTGAGGTCGGTGGTGATGTTGCCTACACCTGCCACCAGATTCTGACCCCATGCTATTGCCGATGCCTTCTCGTTGTTGAGGCTGAGAGCCTGCACGCCCATCTTGTATTCGCCCACTTCATTGTAGGGGAGGGTGTACTTGTTGACGAACGGACGGATAGCGATGTTCTTGTTCTCGGCCACCTTAAGCGCACCGGTCACGGGGTCGACGGGGATGTTGGCGATTACTTTGCCCGAGGGAGTGAGCACAACGACGTTGTAAGCGCAGTTGGGGCTTTCGACATCGTCCCATTCGATAGTGATGGTCTTGGCAGTCTCATCAATTGAAGTCCTGATGTTGGCGGGAGTTTCGGGAGCCTCGATTTCCACGTCGGTAGTGTTGTGCCATACAAATTTAGCCCAGGTCCAGTCACCGTCCATACCAAGTATCTCGCGGTAGTTCTGTCCGTCCATCTCGGCATTGTCATGCACCCATTTCCAACCGGTCTGGAAGCGGTCGCAGAGACCGTTGCCCGTAAGGTCGCCGAAGCATTCGAAGCCGTCCTTGGAGTCGTTGTTGCGGATAGGGAAATTGGGAGAACGGTCGAAAGTGCCGGCAAGGTTGCCGTAATAGATGGCTCCGTCCTGTTTGCCGACGTAGATGATGTCGAGGCAGTTGTCGCCGTCAAAGTCGCGTACGATGAAATGTATGTCGTCCTCGCTGGGCAGACCGTACTGGCCCATATCTTCGGCTACGTTGAATATCTCCTCGGGATCGATGTCGTCGCCGTTGCCGAGCGCGTTGTAATAGAAGAATATCTTCCAGCCGAAATTGTGGTCGCCGTAACCGCCGTTGATGATGTCGAGATAGCCGTCGCCGTTGAAGTCGGCAAGCTGTGTGTTGCCTGAACGCACGAGGTTGAACATGCCGTTTGACGCTGTTATGTCGACGAATTTGCGGCCGCCTTTGCCGTCGTCGGTGTTGAGATAGACACGGCCGTTGGAGCCGCCCTCATATACGCCGTCCTTGACTTTGGATACCCAGCCGTCAAATATGAGGTCGAGCCAGCCGTCGTTGTTGATGTCGGCCATCACCGCATTGCCCGACAGGGGGAGGAATCCGTTTTCGATTTCCCATTCGGGGTATATCTCCACGCCGTCCTGCTCGATTGCGTCGACCCATGCTCCGCCCTTTGTCTCGGCTATGTTCATCTGCTCGAACTTGCCGGTGCCGTCGATATTCCGCCACAGCTGGGTGATATTTTCAGTCTTGCCCGGCTCGCTTTTTCTCAGACGGCCGGAGAAAGCCACGTCGACATATCCGTCGTGGTCGTAGTCGCCCCATGCCATGGTGCTCATGTACATGCTCTCTCCGTAGTTGTTTTCGGCAAGACAGGGAGGCAGGTTACAGTTGTCTTCGATGACGAAGCGTCCGTCGCCGATGTTCTTGTAGAGCACCATGACGGCCCATTTGGTTTCGCCGTTTGACCATTGTTCTTTCATGGACTCCGGTATGCGGGCATAGTAGCCGCCGGCATCGTTGTTGTCGGTCACCATACCTGATACGAGCAGGTCGACGAGGCCGTCGTTGTTGTAGTCGAAAGTGGCATAATGGCCGACACGTGTAGGCAAAATGCCGTGTTTGGGGTCGATATAGCGCCATATCTCCTTGGGATTGCCTTCGTCATCGATACTGTTCTGGTCGAACTCGCCGGTAGGCTCAACGGTTATGATGTCCTCGGTAAAGGTGCCGTCGCCGTTGTTGTAGAGCATGTTGGAGGAGTTCTGCCAGTTTGTCAGCCCGTGATGGTCATAGTAGTCGTTTCTTCCGGTTCCGGAGTAATAGATGTCAAGGCGGCCGTCGTTGTTGAAGTCGGCCATGATGCCGCGACCGGCCTGTACGCCGACTTTGAAATCCTTGGAGTTCATGTTGATTTGCCAGGTAGCTTCCGCTCCTGCGCCGAGAGCTGTCGCAGCGGCTGCGACGAGCATCAGATTGTGAGTAAATCTTTTCATGATAGTAAACTGGGATTAGAGATTTGACGCAAAAATCGGAATAAATAAATAGCATGAATGTAACAAATGCGTCAGATTTTGTAATAAATGCGCACCCTCCGCAAAGGGGCTAAACATAGCGGAAATCGTGTCAGACCTACGTAGGAAGCCGGTCGTTCCTGATAAAAGGTCAGACGGGTCGGACCTCAATGCTGTTTACTTAGCATTTAAGCGTCCGGAGGACGCAGATTATTCGTAACCCCGTATGCCGAAGTGAAACGGAGGCATGCGAGGAATAATGGATATACAGCCGTGGCGTCCGGAGGACGCCGATTTACAACGCCATGTTTATAATAAAAAGCTGATAGCTAAGTAAATCAACGTCCTGCGGACATCATTAAGCAAACAGCCTTGTCCCACCCTCCCATAAAAAAAGCGCCGGAGCATTCGCCCCGGCGCTCAACATATAGATTGCTTCAATCTTACTTCACAACAAACTTAGTCACATTCTTACCCACAACGCGGAAATAAACACCTGCCGTAGTAGGCTCATCGATGCGCATACCCTGCATGTTGTAATAAACAGCCTCGCCGTTCTCACCGTCGGCAAGCACATCCTCCACGCCGGTCACATTCCCCGCGTTCGGAGTGCTTGAGTATGTAGCGCCGCGGGCAGCGACAAAGGCATTGTAACCTGTCTTTGCATCAGGTTCCGACATATTGAGTATCCTCGATTCATCAACCTGCGGGAGAGTACCTACGTACGGGAGGTCGCCTGCACCGTCGTTTGCCCAGTCAGATTCCGAAGCATCCTCTCTTATACGGGAAGGAGCATTCGCGCTGCTCTGCGTGCCGGCACTCTTGAATTCCTGCGAAATCACTTCAAGACGGTTGAAGTTGGTAGAAATCACATCATCTCTGTCAGCACCGGTTATATTACGCCGGAAGATATACATCGCCGTTGCCTTCACCGTGGGGAACTCATTGGTCTTGAAGTCCTTTGCAATATACGTACCGATAAGCGGGTCTGTATCGTTAAGTATGTAGCCGAGCTTCGGATCCGTTTTTATCACTACTTTACCTGTCTCATCTTTCATACCGTCCTGATGATTCTTGTGGTGAGGCACAAGATAGTTGTACATCGAGTATTCTCCCTGTGTACCTTCCACCTCAATCAGATAATATAACGGCTCAAAACTGTTGTCGGCGGCATCTTTGTCCTCATATTTGTTATCCACCGGTTTTTGAGTCTCGTTGAGGTCTTGGAAATCTTCGTGACCCTTATACATCCAGTCATACTTGCCCTCTGAACGCTTAATCCAACCAAGATGTACATTTTGAAGACCATTTTCGCTGGTATTGATATCAATAGCGCGTTGACAATTGATTATCAGCTTTTCTCCAAAGGTTCCCAACTGTTTCTTGAACTTATTCGGGTTAGAGGGGAGGCCATCACCGGTAGTGCGCGGTATATACTCCGTTTTAACGAACGTCACTACGGGATAGATATCGTTACGCGGGTGCATACCGTAGAACTCCATGCGGTAACGGTTGGGATAGTTATTTTCCGTATAGTCCACATCGTGGAGCACTGCCTCCATATTCAAAGGAACTAACTCCCTTGAGTTCTCCAATGTCACATCATACTGGATATCATAGAAAGTATATATATCCTTGCTGACGTTCGGACGGTAGAAATCTACCTGAAGGTCAAATGTACGCGGGGTAAATTCTTCGTCTTTAAATTTTATGTATGCTTCTTTAAGCAACCCTTCGTCAAGAGCTTCCTGCTGGGTCTTTCCGGTTATGTCGCCTACAGGCACAAAGATCTTGCCATAGTCATAATTATCCTTCGGATTTGTTTCAAGTCTGCGGTAATTATATCTGTAAAGCGGCCAGTACGGACGCGGTACAACAGGATTGATTACCGTACCGGTAGATGCTGTCTCGTGTTTGTCCTCACCGTTGGCACCCTTATAGCTGTAATCAAGCACTACCTTGAAAGTGGCATCTGCAAGCGTACCGCCTCGTTTCACGATTGTAGCGTAATACGACTGATTGTTGTCAAAGTCATATTTGACGGCGCGACCATGGGTCAGCGTCAACGGCTTATCCGAACCCTCCTGAGCTATATCCTCAGTCACTGAAAGTTCCGGCAGTGGGACACCTGCTTCAGGACCGGCCTGTATAATACCGGCATCGATAAAGCTGTTCATCAACGACTCATACTGGTTCCAGTCGAGACAGCGCAGATAGTAGTCGGATGTCCACCAGAACATGTCAGGATGCTCATTCATGAATGCCAACGCCTTCTTTGAATCTACCAACATAGGCTTGTAGGGCACGGTGCTTGTATAAGTTGTTCCGCCTACCACTACAGTATTCTCCTGCATTGCGGTGACATAGAAGTTGACATTGTCATTCGGACGGTACGTCAGGTATACACTGACCCTCTGCTCATGGCCGATTACGTTGCCGTCAGCATCAGTAATCTCGACCTCGTCGGTCAAGCCGCCCTCAAATCGCGTCTTAAATGTGCCTTCGGGAAGTTCAAGAGCCTGCTCGAGTGTAGTTTTGCCGCTGGCATGGTTCGTCTTGTACTTGTCAGTGTATTCGTCGCGGAGCTGCACGAGCTGCATGGCGATAGCGTCGGGATTCACAAGGTCATCGCCGTAGATAGGCACACGGTTGGATACCGCGAGCTTCTCCTTACCGTCTTCAAACTGCACGTAGATGTCATATTGGTACAGACCGGGTGCGAAACCTTCGTCGTCACGGACACCTTTGTCATGGAATTTCGTAAACTCATACTGGCCGGCACTTTCCTCATAGAGGTTGGCGACAGTTGCATGGTAGCTCGAAATATTTACAAAGTTGTTCTCATCGCCCTCGGTATAGCCCATGAACACCATCGCGTTGTTCTCCACACGGTAGCGGCGGATTCTGTAGCCGGTGACAATTTGCGTCTCCATGCTTTCCTGACCTTCTGCCACCTTGTTGAGGTACCAGTTATAGTCGATATAGTTCTTCTTATCCGGATAGCTGTCGTTTGTGCTTGCGTATGCCAGAATAGCCGGGCCGCACGATTCCTGTATAAACTGGATAAACGATTCGCCCACACCGTCGGTGTTGTTGAACCACAGCACCACGCGGTTGAAGTATACCGGCTTGCCGTCCGACACCTTATAGTTCGACTGCACCTGACGTTGGTTGGGATACAATACTGCCTTAGTGCCTGCATTGACATCATAACCCTTCACGGGTTTAACGCCGCCGGCAGCAACACTCGGACCACCGTTCGGTCCGAACCAGTCGGCATTAGTATCAGTGCCATGGGTATTGAACGTATTGCCGCCCCAGCCGGTCCAGAACTTGATTTCACCTGCAATCCACATGTCGCGCACCACATAGCAGTGCCAGTCGGCAGTAGGTGTAAACGATTTGTCGTTGTCTACCTTCGGATAGAATCTAAATCCCTCACCGGCCTTGACAGTTTTTTCATCTGTTTCTATTGTCTGATCTTTTGTATATGCCTGATAGAAGCCTTTGTAGGGGTCACTGTCAAGATTTGAAAGTTTATTCCACTCCACAAACTGGATGTTTGCCGACGAGAATGTGAAATCACTTCTGGATGCCAGCGGCTGGCTGAATCGCACGGGATTGGCAGTCAGATAGTCGGGAGTGAATGACGTATGGTAAAGATATTCCCCATTACCGTCCACGTAGGGCTTGTTGGTTGCGGGGTCATACTGTATCCATGCCTCCTGCCAGCCGTCGTCAGTGCAGTAGTTACGATTATACATCGTGGTATGCGTCTTCGACGAACTGTTGCAATATTCCTGATTGTATATATTGCTTCCAAGGAGAGTGAAGATTCGGTTTTGCGCCGCCTCTTCAGTCGTACCCGGTACGAATTCGATGGTTTTGGGCTTGCCGTCGTCAGTCAGTGTTACGCGTATTTCCTTCATAAAGGCGCCACGGCCATAAATATAGTCACCACCGTCCATCTCCGACATGAATACATCACTGGGATTCCCGTTTGTTGCATCCGTTTTAACTGCATAAGATCTTTCGTTTGATGAGAAATCCTGACTGCACTCAAGCACATCTGCTTTGAATGTCCAGTTTTTTGCATAGTAATTATACTTATGCACCATATAGTCATTAAAGTCGCTCACCATACCTACTGCGAATTTGCCGGTATAGATATAGCGGTCTTTAAGCACGAGTTCATTGCCCTGTTTCTCAAATTCCCACTCGGGCTGCAGGTGCCATTCACCCATACGCTCGCCCACAAGGAAGTAATGCGACTTGTCGACAAAATCCTTCGAAGTAAGCGGCAGGTGCTGGTCAAGCGACTGTAATTCTTTGAATGACGTTACGGACAACGTTTTGTTTACCCAGTCTACTGTAATAGTATAGAAACCGTCATTATCTACTTTCCAGCAACCGGTATTAGTGTTTGAGAAAGAAGAAGGATCACTACCATAGGCAATAGTAGTCTCATCGGCGCCGTGGGTGTATATGTCTTCCTTTAATCCGTTATAATCGGTTTTGGCATCTTTAGTAGAAAGGACAAAACATGTACCTTTACTCAATCGTACATCATATTTAAAGATACCGAATTTATCAGGAGCAGCAGACCCTACTTTATTAGCCCATTTTGGTTTGTCTGAATAAAGATAGAGACATTCCGGAGCATCGACAGAAGGTACTTCCCCTTTGAATACTGCTGTCAGTTTCTTTGTGTTCCAGTCTACTGTTATATCATACGGACCTGCGTATGCCGCTTTCCATGAGCCGTTGGTAGAGTAAGCGAATCCGGTATTCTCGCAAGGCATCATTACATCCGACGAAGGATTGTAACGGTCTTTATATGTGCCCGAGTTGAAGACATCCCAGTCTGTCACATTGTCTCGCAATGAAAGACCGATGCTCTGGCCTACTGCCAAATTCACACCGGTGAAAGTATACATACCGTCAGCATCTGCATTTGCTGAGGTAAGACGTTTAAGTCCACCTTGCGCACTGCTGTAATTGTACAGATAAATTGTAGTCGGAGCGGCCTCCTGCACCGTGGCGGTAAGAGTCTTGTTCGTCCAGTCTACATTGATTGTATATTTGCCGTTCTTGATTACTTTCCATCCACCGTAGTTCACATTAGAGAATGCGATGTCAGTACACGGAGCGTCGGTCATCGACGTTGGGTTATATCGGCCTGAATGCGACTGTAGCCCTTGCACTTTCACTGCGTCGCCGTTACGCGACAACATAAAATACTGGCCGACAGTCATGTCGACAGTAAACGTACATTTTCCGTCAGTACCCACCGCAGCTTCGGCTTTCTTTGTAACATCGATATTGGTAGCCGTCGGAGCTTCAGAAGCTACATAAAGGTAAATATTGTTTTCTCCTTCAAGTTCTACCGCGCGTACTTGAAATTTATTGTCACCCGCACCCTGTATCTCGATAAGATACTTCTTTCCTATCGTAAGGCCGGTAAGCTGGTACTGCCCGTTTTTGGCATTGTTGTCAAGAGTCTGCTCGCCCGACCATGTTCCGACCGTGCTTGAAAGCACGCCGTTCTTTCCGTAAGTGACATACTGAGTGTCGCTGCTATACAGGTCAAGGGTGAAGTTTATCCACGCACGCTGCGCTATCATCTTGCAACTCCACCGGCTGAAACCATTGGCATTGTACTCCATATCCCAAGTACCCACAGTACCCGTCTTGCCCTTAAGCACAACCTTCTTGGGACAAATCTTCTCATTCAGATTCCAAGTGACATTAGGCGCCCAGACTGCGGTCAATTTCTGATCTCCCCAATTTACCGTTATGGTATATTTGCCGGATTTAGTTACTTTCCACAATCCGTCCTTATTACCGTCAGTTTGGGGATTGACAGCAAAACTTGAAGTCTCATTATCAGGGATATTTATTACCTGATTGTTTGTCGGGTTATAACGACCATCTGTAATATTTACATTTCCCCAGGTCGTACCATTTTTTACAGTAGAAAGGAACAGCAAATCACCGTTCTCCAGTTCAAGGTCAAACGTAAAGGCCGATTGACTTGAAGCAGACGAACCTATTTGCTGAACCCTACTATCATCTACTTTTTTATAGAGATATAGATTTTCCGGAATTTCATTATATTTTCCCTGCTCTCCACTCTCGTTATATTTATAACCGGCCTTTGCTGTAAATTCGCCGGTTTTGGCGCTATCGCCACCGACATCAAACATAACGCCTGTTGAGTTGGACGGTATCTCAATTTTCCAGATATTTCCGCTTACCTTTGTCATTTTTGAACCGGGCCAATTGCTTGCACCGTATCCACCCCAAAAATGAGCGTATGGTGGGTTCCATCCCTTATTAGTATTATCCCAATATATAGTCATAGTGGAATAAACAACGTCGACACCCTCTTTGTAAAGATGCCCGTCAGTAGCGTTAAATTGAATTTGCTTTGAATTGTTACCGGGGTTAAACTGAATGTTTGTCGCATCATCAGCAATATCCAGCTTATAGATAGTGCCTACAACTTGTTCCATTTTAACACCGGGCCACGTAGACGAAGCAGTTCCGCCCCAATAGTGGCAATAAGGGGATACCCATTTTAAGGTACTGTTATCCCAGTAAACAGTTTTTGCATCGGCTCCGTGTGGCAGCGCGAAGGCTATCACAAGCAAAGCCAAAAATGATACAATTTTTCTCATGATTAAATAAGTATTATAATTAAAATATTTGCTTTTTGTTGGTTTTTCCAAGCTACTTTTTCCTTGCTGTTTTCCTCTATTAAATTACTTTTTGATTAATGGTTTATAATTTTTTGTTTATATATTACGTTATTTTTACACAGTCGTAGCCTGTAGGATGCTGATTTATCGGTTTATACTTTTTATCTCTCCTATTATACGATACCGACAACGCCGCACGGTGCAACCATTGCTCCCGCGCTGCCATCAGTCCGTCAAGTCATCTTTCTGTCCATTCAAGCAGTTTATTCATGGTAGGCATCTCTCGTCTAAAAAAGGCACAACACCTACTTGTACTCACGCTATCCTTTCAACTTTAATTCAGGTTAATTGTCTCTCCTATCAGCTGCCGGCAGCCTGCCCCGCTCCCCCGGCATCCGCTTCCGGATCCGGCTCACAAAGGCACACCTGCATGCAACCAATCGACCGCAAATATACTCAATAATTCAAAAAAAAGCAAAAATTTCCACCTCCGTTTAACATAATTTAACACCACTCCCCAATTAATTAGTAATTAGCAATTAGTAATTAGCAATCCCCCCATTCTCTACAATCACCCCATTGACCCATTAGCCCCATTGGCCCTATTGGCCTTATCCGCCCCATTAGACCCATTAGACCCATCCCCCCTAAAATTACTAATTACTAATTACTAATTACTAATTACTAATTACTAATTGCCGAAGGGGGATTGTCAAATTCTTGTGCCACATCTGTAACCCTGTTGTCACATCAGCACACTACCTTTGTAGCACTTTAGGAATAAATCTTTACTCAACAAATCTAAGCCTACCGACACACAGTCACAAAAAATAGTAATTAGAACAATACAATAGCAGTGCGGAGCGCGAGCCCCGCACTGCTTCACTATATAGGAATGGAGCGGGGGCGTCCCGCCCCCGTGGTAACTTTCAACGAGTAAAAGAGCAACGGGCAGGGGCGGGGGCGTCCCGCCCCCGCAGCATCATATTTACCACGGGGGCGAGACGCCCCC
>OFFL01000134.1_pt1 | contig 86457 bp, 75 predicted proteins | sample 1521391 | NCBI WGS metagenome assembly OFFL01 (sample SAMEA3504082, study PRJEB24116) | mouse gut metagenome | biome: mouse gut; feature: mouse-associated habitat; material: faeces | place: Denmark | collected 2011
CAACGACCCCGAGATTACAAATCACGTGCTCTGGCCAACTGAGCTAAAGAGGCAACAAGTTATTGTTCGCTTGCCTGAGGGAGTAGCGTTCCGTCCCAAAAGCGATGCAAAATTACTGCAAATATTTTTATCCACCAAATTTTTTCACTCTTTTTTGCTATAAATTTTGCATTTTTATCGCAGCTTTTTCGCACCACCTTACGCAAAATATTGACATCCACTTGGTTACCACATCGCAACGCCTGCGACTTTTTTTTGTGCTTCTCAACGCCCTCAGACGATCACAGCTATTTCAGATGGGCTTTTATCCAGTCATAGTGCCCACGTTCTGTCTCCTTTGAGGTCCAATGTTCATTGACCGGAGTCAACAACGCCTCCTTCGGGGCAACGATGGTATTATACACGATATAGCTGGTAGTGGGAGGACACGTGTTATCATTATACCCCCATGTCATGCGCACCGGACACTTGAGATGACGCGCGAAATTCACAACATCATAATATGCCATGGTGTTTATAGCCTCCGGAGTGGCAAGTTCGGGATTTTTGCGGACGAAATGCGGATATCCCCCAGTCTTACCCTCAAGATAGCGCGACATATCAGACAGCGCCGGATGATTAGCCACACAACCTGTGACACGAGGGTCAAGCATAGCCGTGGTGATAGCCAAAGCGCCGCCCTGGCTTCCGCCCTGTGTGAAGAGATTCTTGCCGTCCCACTGCGGAAGGGAGGTTAGAAGATCCAGGAACCTGCGGCACCCCAGATATACATCCTTCATATAATAGGCATCCTTGTCAGTAAGACCGAACTTAAGGTAGTCGCCCATTTCTTTGCGAAGAGCGGCAAACTCCTCTTCGGAAAGTTCGGGATGCAGCCCATGAATCTCAAGCTCCAGGCGTATCATGCCACCTTCGCCGTAATATCTATGCCCCATAGGCTCCTTGATGGTCTTCACACCGGCCCCGGGAGGTGTGAGCACCGCCGGGAATTTACCGTCCCCTTTCGGAATGAAAAGATAAGCATACATCGAGCGGCCGGCCGGATTGAGCTGAAGCTTTACAAGGAGACAGGACATCTTGTCGGTGGTATACTTTTCCACCGGTTCCATAGTGTAGCTCAACGGGAATTTCTTGTCTTCCTCCACAGCCTTTGCCCAGAAATCGGCAAAATCAGCAGGTTCGCTGACCGAAGGCACCAGCTGCTCGGGCGAAAATCCCACCTTGACATGGTGTTCCCACTTCTTACCGTCTATCGTGGCAGAAAGCCGCAAATCACGGAAGCCTGGCTCATCCATTGTTCCGAGGTCAATCTTCCCTCGTCCGTCCACAAGACGAATTTCACCTTCGCTTTGGGCCGGCATAAGATCCTCGCCTATCGCATAGGCCACGGTCACATCATCTGCAGGCACGCCATATTTGTAAAGCTCGACGTCCACAACGGCGTTTTCACCTACACGGTAAAGCCAATCAGCATGATCAGGCCTCGTCACCCATAACACATCACTGCGATATGGATAATTTTCCACGGCTTTTGCCTGCAAAATGAAAGCACATAATATAATTAAGGTGGCAAAACGTAAAATTTTCATGGTTATAACGACAAATTTATGACTTGTTAATATTTTTTGCAAAGTTAGCCCATTCGCCCATATCACCCCCTAAGCGCACATTTAAATAATCTTAAAAGAATTTTAAATGCCTCCATGGCCCATTATTCCATAAAAGGTTGTAAATTTGCGTCAGAAAACCCCAATATGAAACGAAAGATATTCTTCACCGCACTATGCTTGACAGCAGGAGCGGCGGTTAACGCACAGCTTAACCGCCCGGATGCCTCCGGATACCTCGAACGAGGGATCCTTATGTTTGAGGACCGCAACTACGAGGGCTGCATCGACCAGCTCAGCAGGCTCCATGCGCTCGAAGTCACCGACCAACAGGCCGAAGAGGCATTATTTTACCTCGGGCTTGCCACCCAAGGCCTCGGCGATGACGAAGCCCTGTTAATGTTCAAGAAGTTTCTTGCCGACTATCCCACATCCACACGACGTGCTGACGTGATGATGTCGGTGGGTGACTTCTACTTCAATCATGGCAACTACGCACAGGCGCTCCAGGAATACTCACAAGTAGAGCCGATGGCCCTCAACGCAGCCAGGAAAGAGGAACTCACATACCGCTCAGCCTACTGCTATATGCTGCTCGGCGAATACTCCACTGCCGCCAACCTCTTCAGCTCACTCGAAACAAGCAGCGAATACCGCAATGCCGCCATATTCTATCAAGGTTACATAGCATACGTCGAGAAAGACTACGCCAAGGCGCTGCGTCTTTTCAAAAACGTGGACACCTCACGCGAACCGGGAATCTCAGCCCCCTACTACGAGGCGCAGATCGCATTCATACAGGGCAACTACTCACGTTCACTCGAACTGGCCAAACAGATGCTACGCGAAGGAAAGGTGCCGCAGTTCACCCCCGAATGCAACCGCCTTGCAGGCGAATCGCTCTATAACCTCGGCGACGAAAACGCAGCCCTCCCCTATCTGTGGAAATACTGTGCGGAGGCACCTTCACCTCAGCCCTCGGCATTCTACATACTCGGCGTCAGCGAATACCGCCAAGGCAACTACGATGCTGCCATCAAGCTGCTCCAACAAGCCATAGGCACACATTCGGCGATGGAACAGAGCGCATACCTTTTCCTCGGACAGGCATATCTCAAACGCGGCGACAACACATCGGCACTCATGGCTTTCGAGAACGCCTATCGCGTCGACTATGACCGAGAGGTGCGAGAGACCGCATTCTACAACTATGCTGTGGCACGCATGGACGGCGGACGTGTGCCGTTCGGCAATTCCGTCGCTCTCCTTGAGAACTTCCTAACAGAATATCCCAACTCTCCCTACAGCGCGGACGTGCAGAAATACATCGTCACCGGCTACATGACCGACAACGATTACGAAAGTGCCCTGGCAGCCCTCAACAAAATCACGAGCCCGAGCGCAGAACTCTTACGCGCCAAACAGAGAGTGCTATTTGTACTCGGGACACGCGAATATACCTCAGGCAAAGTAACCCAGGCAATAGATCACCTCAACCAGGCCAAACGCCTGCCTACAAAAGACGCCTCGATAATCCGCCAATGCGACTTATGGCTCGGTGACTGTTACTACACCCGCGGCAACTACGACGATGCCGCCACTGCCTATCTCGCGTTCCTCTCGGCAGCTCCAAAATCCGACCGAGAGAACCGCGCCACAGCCTATTACGACCTCGGCTATACACGCTTTGCCCAGGAGGAATATTCCGACGCTTTGGCCGACTTCCGCAACGCGGCCGAGCTCTTGAGCCAAGGCACCACCACCCACCCGGCCAATCTCCTTGCCGACACCTACAACCGAATAGCTGACTGCCACTATTATGCCGCCGATTTCCAGTCGGCAGCGGCAGCCTACGACAAGGCTTTCACTCTAAACCCTTCGGCAGGTGACTATGCCCTGTTCCAGCTCGCCATAATGAAAGGCCTGCAGAAAGACCATAACGGCAAGATAGCCACCATTGACCGGCTTGTGGAGAGCTTCCCCTCTTCGGGTCTCATCCCATCTGCCCTGCTCGAAAAGGCGGAGAGCCAGTCGGCACTCGGGAACACCGACAACGCCATCCGCACCTATCAGCAACTGGTGCAGCAGTACTCCAACACTGCCCCGGGGCGCAACGGCTACCTGCAGCTCGCCATCACCTATATTAATAGAGGTGAACGCCAGAAAGGTATCGACACATACAAGAAAGTCATCTACACCTTCCCATCAAGCGAAGAAGCGCGCATAGCCGCCGATGACCTCAAGCAGCTATATGCCGCCGACGGCAAGCTGTCCGACTTCGTGGCATTCATCAACTCCGTGCCCAACGCTCCCCGCTACGAGGCTTCAGAGCTTGAGCAACTCGCATTCCAGGCCGCCGAAAATGATTATATCAATTCAGGCTCGACCACCAAGCTCCTCTCCTACCTACGTGAGTACCCGCAAGGCACCTCACAGGCCCAGGCACTCTACTATCTGGCCGACGCCGCATGGAATTCGGGCAACGCTGCCGAAGCCCAGGGCTACGCAGTGCAGCTACTGCTCAATCATCCCGACTCAGAAGCGGCCGAGGATGCCATGCTGATAAAAGCAGCCTCGGAAAGCGCACTCGGAAAGACAGAAATTGCCTATGATACCTACCGGGAGCTCGAAGGCCGCGCCTCCGGCTCAAACATGCTGCGCGAAGCCCGCATCGGACTCATCCGCACAGCGGCCGACCTCGGGAAATATGCCGAGGTGGTCAATGCCGCCGACAAGCTCCTTGCATCCACCGCTGCTAACTCATCGACTGATGTAAACGAGGTGAAATTCATCCGCGCGTCAGCCAACAACAATCTCGGCAATTATGACGAGGCTTATTCCGACTGGACCGAATTGGCACAGAACCCATCGGACATCTACGGGGCAAAGAGCGCTTATTACATGGGACAGTCGATGTTTGACCGCGGCCTCACCAAGAAAGCCAAAAGCACAGCCGACGCCCTCATTTCGTCCAACACACCCCACCAGTATTGGCTGGCCAGAGGGTTCATCCTCTACAGTGACATCCTTCGCAAAGAGGGCAACACATTTGAGGCAAACGAATACCTCAAATCGCTCAAAAACAACTATCCCGGCTCGGAGGCCGATATTTTCCAAATGATTGAAACGCGACTCAAATGATGACCAAACGCAATTTCATATTCACACTCGCCATCCTCGCGAGCTCGGCGATGATGGGCCAGGGACTCCACAAGGAAATCACCGTCGAACAGGAGATAGTACCCCTCAAACGCGATGCGTCACGCATCACCGTGCTTCCCACAGTGTCACTTCCGGCCATCACTCCTGCACGCCTCTCATTCAGCGACCGAGTGGTGACTACACAGGTACCCAACACCATCACCACCCTCGAACCTGTGGCATACGGCGACAATCTCTATTCGTCACCCTACCGCGGCTACGTGGCACTCGGACTCGGCGCTCCCCTCTTTAATGCCGATTTTTCAGCCGGCTACCGCATCCTTGACACTGACAAGACCCGCTTAAGCGTATGGGGGCAGTTCAACAGTGACCTGTACACCCAGAAAGTAAATGTCGTCGGCGAGGACTCACCACTCAAACTCTATCACCGCGACCTCACCGCAACCCTCGGGGCCGATCTGCACCAGGCCATTGGCAAGACATCATTCCTTGACGCCTCTGTTGATTACACTTACGGTCATAATAACATACCTTATGGCGCAGACACCTACAGCCGCTCGCTCAATAAAGTAAACGCCACCGCTGCGTTCAATTCACGCCATGAGGGACTGATGTACAGTGCTCAGCTCAAATACCAGCATTTCGGCTACTGCAACCTGCAACCGGAAAACCACCTATATACCGACGTGGCTGACTATACCCTCTCTCCCGCCAAGCAAAACCTTGTCGGAGTGCGGCTGCAGGGACTGCTTCCGGTTGGTGAGCCATCATATTTCGGATTGGACCTAAATGCGGATTTCCTCCACACCTCAGCCCACGCAGTGACCACCTTCCCGCATTCCGATTATATTCCTGCCGGCAGTTCAACCACCGGGCTCGTGACTCTCACGCCTCATTATCTCTTCCGCAACCAAACGTTCACTGCCAAAATCGGAGTAGACGTGGACATCACCGTCAACGACGGCAAAGTGTTCCATATATCTCCCGATGTGCTTCTAGCCTGGACCCCGAGCCAAGTGTTCGGAGTTGAAGTGAGAGCCGACGGCGGCTCACGCCTCAACACCCTCGCGTCACTCTACGATGTGACACCTTACAGCAACGCGTCGGTGGCCTACACACAGTCACACATACCCTACAACATCGATGGGAAAATCACCATCGGTCCATTCTATGGAGCATACATTGATTTGTTCGGAGGTTATGCCAAGGCCAACGATTGGCTTATGCCTGTAGCCACCTATGGATTTTTCCCGGGCGGCCAAGTGTTTGAGCCGGCCGACATCAGCGGATGGCATGCAGGTGCCGCCATCGGCTATGACTACCGCAAGATTCTCTCTGCACGCGTAAGCTACGAAACCGCGTCCAACGACCGGGACCGCTGCTATTACCAGTGGCGCGACAGAGCACGCCATGTGGTCAACGCCGAGCTGAAGGTACGTCCTATCACCCCTCTGCTCATCACCCTCAACTGGGAATTCCGCGCAGGCCGACGTATGTTCGGTTACACAGAATATCCCGTGCAGGGCAATATCACCACATTTGAAACTTACGCCACCCGCCTCGGCACAGTCTCCACCCTCAACCTTAGCGCAGGCTACAGTGTGACCGAAGCCCTCACAGTATTCATCAATGGTGAAAACCTCCTTAACCGACGTTACACCCATCTCGGCGACCGATATTCACAAGGTATAACCGCAATGATAGGAGCGGCGTTGAAGTTCTGACATAGACCCTCATAAGAAATAATACACAAGCGATTGGGTTGCGTCGGACAAGGACGCAACCCAATCGCTCTTTTTCCATATAGCAAATAGGAAATTCCACACAATATCAATCCAAAGTCACAAAAAGCACGGCTATTTGCCTAATTTACTATAAAAATGATATAAAATAGGCAAATACTGTGGAAACTTGATATTTATTTCGTAATTTTGCAGACATTTTATCATATTTTTAATAGTTATTCTCAACAGTTAGATGAACAATGATCAGATAAAGGTGATATTCGCCGAAGAAGAGCATGCCAAGTATGCCGAGCAGATTGTCACCCTCATCTATGAATCGGCCCTTCAGCGCGGCACAGGCATAGCCCGCCGCACACCCGAGTACATCGCCAAAAAGATTACGAGCGGGAAGGCCGTTGTAGCTCTCTGTGATGACCGTCTCATCGGCTTCAGTTACATTGAGAGCTGGGAACATGGTGATTATGTGGCCACCTCCGGCCTTATAGTTGACCCGGAGTTCCGACGATTGGGGCTGGCGGCACGAATCAAAGCTAAAACATTCGAGCTGGCCCGACTCCGATTTCCGTTTGCCAAACTGTTCAGTATCACAACGTCACTCCCGGTCATGAAGCTCAACTCCCAGATGGGGTATAAGCCGGTGACATTCTCGGAGCTGACTGACGATGAAGAGTTCTGGGCCGGATGCAAGGGTTGTGTAAACTATGATATCCTCCAGCGCAACAACCGACGAATGTGTCTGTGCACAGGTATGCTTTACGACCCGAAAGCCAAACTCGAACGGCCATCAAAACGCGCTCCTTACGTAATGTGGCTACACAACCGTGTCAAGAAGCTCCTTCATCTTAAGTAAAAAACATCTCTCCAAAAATCAATTTAGTAGGTACAAACATATAACTCTTTAAAATTATGGAAAATAAGAAGAAAGTTGTCCTCGCGTTCAGCGGAGGTCTCGATACATCATTTGCAGCAAAATATCTGTCAGAGGATTTAGGTTATGAAGTACACACAGCCATAGCCAATACCGGAGGCTTTTCGGCAGAAGAGCTTGCCGCCATCGAAGAGAAAGCCATCAAACTCGGAGCAGCCTCGCATGCTACCCTCGACGTGACCGGTGACTACTACGACAAAAGCATCAAATACATGATAGCCGGTAATGTGCTCCGCAACGGCACCTACCCCATCAGTGTGTCATCGGAACGTATATTCCAGGCAATCGCCATTATTGAATACGCCAAGAAAATCGGGGCCGACGCAGTGGCTCACGGCTCGACCGGCGCCGGCAACGACCAGGTGCGTTTCGACCTGACATTCCAGATACTCGCCCCCGAAATTGAGATTATCACCCCAACACGCGACATGACATTGACCCGCGAATATGAGATTGACTATCTTAAGAAGCATGGCATCGAGGCCGACTTCAAAAAGATGGAGTATTCCATCAACAAGGGTCTTTGGGGAACCAGCATAGGCGGTAAAGAAACTCTTCACTCAGAGCAGACACTTCCCGAAAGCGCTTACCCCAGCCAGGTAACCGAACATGGCGAGGAGAAGATGACAATATCATTTGTCAACGGCGAAATCTCGGCAGTCAACGGCAAGGAATATGCCGATAAAATAGAGGCTATCCGCGAGGTAGAACGCCTTGGAGCCCGCTACGGCATCGGACGTGACATGCACATCGGCGACACTATCATAGGCATCAAGGGTCGCGTAGGTTTCGAGGCCGCAGGCCCGATTCTCATCATCGCTGCCCACAAGATGCTCGAGAAACACACTCTAACCAAATGGCAGCAGTACTGGAAAGACCAGATCGGCACATGGTACGGAATGTTCCTGCATGAATCGCAGTATCTCGAACCGGTGATGCGCGACATGGAGAAATTCCTTGAAAGTTCACAGCGCAACGTGACCGGCACTGTGGAAATCACACTCCGCCCCTACAGCTACACACTTGTAGGCGTGGACTCTCCATTTGACCTCATGAAGACCGACTTCGGCGAATACGGCGAGGTCAACAAGGCTTGGAGCGCCGATGACGTGAAGGGATTCACCAAGATCCTCGGCAACCAGATGAAGATTTACCACAACGTCCAGAAGCGCAACAACAAGGAGTCATGAAGATAGGCATAATTGGTGGCGCAGGCTACACCGCCGGTGAGCTGCTGCGCTTGTTACTCAACCACCCGGAGGCTGAGATTGTATTTATACACTCAACAAGCAACGCCGGAGCTCCGGTGACCGATGTGCATGAAGGGCTCATAGGCGAGACCGAACTCCGCTTCTCCGAGGATTATGACCTCAATGCAATAGATGTACTTTTCCTATGCCAGGGCCACGGCTTCAGCAAAAAGTTCTGGGAAGAGAATGCCATGCCTGAGGGACTTAAGATTGTGGATCTCGCACAGGATTACCGCGATGAGAGCAACGGCTATGTCTACGGACTCCCGGAAGCCCATGTCAACAGGATAAAAGATGCGCAGAAAGTTGCCAATCCCGGCTGCTTCGCCACCGCTATCCAGGTGGCACTTCTCCCACTGGCTGCCGCCGGAAAACTTAATAGCGAGATACATGTCACCGGTATCACCGGCTCAACAGGAGCGGGAGTCAAACCGGGAGCGACCACCCACTTCAGCTGGCGCAACAACAACATGTCGGTCTATAAGGCATTCGGACACCAGCATCTGGCAGAAATCAAGCAGACTTTAGGTCAACTCCAACCGGGCTTCGACCAGGAAATAAGTTTCCTTCCGGTGCGCGGAGATTTTGCCCGAGGCATATTCGCCATGACATACATCGACACCGACATGTCACTTGAAGAGGCCACAGCCCTCTACAAGGATTACTACCGTGATGCGGCGTTCACTCATGTGTCTGACAAGCCGGTCGACCTCAAGCAGGTGGTCAATACCAACAAAGCTGTAATCTCGCTGGAGAAACATGGCTCGAAACTGCTCATAATCTCAGCCATCGACAACCTGCTCAAAGGAGCCTCCGGCCAGGCAGTCCAGAATATGAACCTTATCTGCGGACTCCCCGAAAAGACCGGGCTATCACTTAAGCCGTCGGCATTCTAAGCATTACTCATCTCCACTAAACACGAATACATGACTCTTTTTGACGTATATTCACTATATGATATCGAGCCCGTAAAAGGGAAGGGCTCCTACGTGTATGATGCCCAAGGCAATGAGTATCTCGATCTCTACGGCGGTCATGCCGTAATCTCTATCGGTCATGCTCATCCGCGATATGTGGATGCCATAAGCCGGCAGGTGGCGGAACTCGGATTTTATTCCAACTCCGTGCAGAATTCCCTGCAGCAGCAACTCGCCGACCGACTCGGCCGTCAAAGCGGCTACGATGACTATGCCCTGTTCCTCTGCAACTCGGGAGCCGAGGCCAATGAAAATGCCATGAAGCTTGCCTCGTTCCACACCGGCAAAAGCAAGATTCTGGCCTTCGACCGGGCGTTCCACGGCCGGACATCAGGTGCAGTTGCCGCCACTGACAATCCCAAAATCCAAGCCCCCTTCAACCGCACATCAAATGTAGAGTTCGCTCCGCTCAATGACATCAAAGCCGTAGAAGAGCGCCTTGCTACCGGAGAATTTGCCGCCGTCATCATCGAGGGAATCCAGGGGGTGGCCGGCATAAGGATGGTCAACGACGACTTCCTGCGTCAGCTGCGCGAAGTGACAAAAAAACATGGTGTGCTCCTGATTCTTGATGAAATCCAGTCGGGTTATGGCCGCACAGGGCGCTTCTTCGCACATCAATATGCAGGAGTTCGCCCCGACATCATTACCTGTGCCAAAGGTATCGCCAACGGTTTCCCGATGGGAGCCATACTCATCGCTCCCTCCATCGAGGCTAAAAAAAGTATGCTCGGAACCACATTCGGAGGCAACCATCTGGCATGCGCGGCAGCAATAGCCGTGCTTGACGTCATGTCCGAAGAAAAGCTTGTGGAGAACGCCGCCGAAACAGGTGAGTATATCCTCGGCAAACTTCAGGAAATAGCCGTCACCAATCCCAAAATCAAAGATGTGCGTGGCAGAGGCCTAATGATCGGATTCGAAATCGAAGGATCTGCTTCAGAACTGCGCAAACGCCTGCTGTTCGAAGGGAAAATCTTCACCGGCGGTGCCGGAGAGCATACCGTCAGGCTCCTCCCGGCCCTCGGTCTCACCAAGGCTCAGGCCGATATCTTCCTCAACACTTTCACTAAATATCTTTAATCTCATCTCCCCACCACTATGCGTAACTTTACCAACGTAACCGATATAGGCCCGCTTGACATAGCTGTCAAGGAGGCCCTCGAAGTGAAAAACAACCGCTTCGGCTACACCCATCTTGGCAAGAACAAGACGTTGCTGATGATTTTCTTTAACTCAAGTCTGCGCACACGTCTGAGCACACAGAAGGCAGCGATGAATCTCGGCATGAACGTGATGGTGCTCGATGTGAACCAGGGAGCATGGAAGCTCGAAACCGAACGCGGAGTAGTGATGGACGGCGACAAGGCTGAGCATCTTCTCGAAGCAATACCGGTGATGGGCTCCTACTGCGACATCATTGGCGTACGATCATTCGCCGGGCTGAAGGATAAGGCTGAGGACTACGAGGAACGTGTCATCAACCAGTTCATCAAATACTCCGGGCGCCCTGTGTTCAGCATGGAAGCGGCCACCCGCCACCCACTGCAGAGTTTCGCCGACTTAATCACCATCGAGGAATTCAAGACAAAAGAACGCCCGAAAGTGGTGATGACCTGGGCTCCGCATCCCAAGGCACTCCCCCAAGCAGTTCCGAACTCGTTCGCCGAGTGGATGAATGCCACAGACTACGACTTTGTCATCACCCATCCCGAAGGATATGAACTCGCACCGGAATTCGTGGGAAAAGCCCGCGTGGAGTATGACCAGCGCAAGGCTCTCGAAGGTGCTGATTTCGTATATGCGAAGAACTGGTCAGCTTTCGCTGACCCGAATTACGGAAAAGTGCTCAACACTGACCGCGCCTGGACTGTCGACACAGAAAAGATGGCGCTCACTGACAACGCTTTCTTCATGCACTGTCTGCCTGTGAGACGCAACATGATCGTGACCGACGACGTGATTGAATCGGACCGCAGCATAGTGATACCCGAAGCCGCCAACCGCGAGATTTCAGCACAGGTGGTGATAAAACGTCTGCTCGAATCACTTTAATCAGCGCATGCCATGTCGATAAAAGTGATAAAAATAGGCGGAAACGTGGTTGATAACCCTGATGCTTTAAAGCGTTTCATCACCGACTTCGCGTCGCTGCCGGGAAAGAAAATACTGGTACACGGCGGAGGAAAGGAGGCCACACGACTGAGCGCCCGACTCGATATACCTACCACAATGATAGAGGGACGGCGCGTCACTACCCGGGAAACTCTCGACGTGGTGACGATGGTCTATGCCGGCTTAGTCAACAAACGCGTGGTGTCGATGCTCCAGGAAGCAGGATGTAATGCCATCGGGCTTTCGGGAGCTGACGGAAACGTGATCAAAGCAACCCGCCGCAAGCCTAATCCGATAGACTACGGATATGTAGGGGACATAGACCCTGCCAACGTCAACGCAGAGTTCATAGGCACGTTGCTCGAAGCCGGAGTCACCCCGGTGTTCTGCGCCATCACACATGACGGCAACGGCACTCTACTCAACTGCAACGCCGACACCATAGCCTCGTCAGTGGCCTTGGGTGCGTCGCGCATCGAGTCGACCGACTTGATATTTTGCTTCGAGCAGAAAGGTGTCATGCGCGACATTGATGACCCTGAGTCACTGATACCCCACATCACTCCCCCACTCTACGCCGAACTCAAGGCATCGGGGGTGGTCAACAAGGGGATGGTGCCTAAAATCGACAATGCATTCGCGGCAATCGAGGCAGGGGTCAACAGTGTGACAATAAAGCATTCAGATAATCTGACATGCCCCACAGGCACAACCATAAGCAAGTGAGCGAATCCAAAAGCCATACCTATCTGTCACTGCTGAGGAGGCTCATAGCCACCCCATCAGTGTCGAGGCAGGAAAACGATACTGCCGACATCATCTATGACCATCTCGCGGAAGGAGGAGCAGATGTGCACCGCATACACAACAACGTGTGGGCGTTGAACCGGCATTACTCGCCTGAAAAACCCACGCTGCTTCTCAACTCCCATCACGACACCGTCAAACCTGCGGCAAGCTACACACTCAATCCATACGATCCTGTCATACGCGACGGAAAGCTATACGGACTTGGGAGTAACGACGCCGGGGCTTCGGCCGTGTCGCTGACACAGGTGTTCATGGATCTACACGACTCGACAGAGCTCCCATGGAATATCCTGCTGGCCATCACTGCCGAGGAGGAAGTTGGCGGCGAGAACGGCATGCGTGCCTTCCTGCCACATATAGCCGGACAAGGCATCTCGGTCAATTGCGCGGTAGTGGGCGAGCCCACCGGCATGCAACCCGCCGTGGCTGAGCGCGGACTTGTGGTGCTCGACTGCCTGACAAAAGGTGTCACGGGTCATGCCGCCCGGGGTGAAGGTGTAAATGCGATATATAAGGCGATGGCTGATATAGACCGTCTGCGGACTTACAGGTTCCCCCACTCGTCAGAGGTGCTCGGCGATGTGTCGGTCAACATCACCCAGATCAATGCCGGTTGGCAACACAATGCCATCCCTGACGAATGTAAATGGGTGGTGGATATCCGCACCACCGACCGTTTCACCAACGAGGAGACGGTAGAGCTGCTGCGCGCCCAGGTCAAGGACTCGCAATTGACCCCCCGATCCACACGTGTACGCGCATCGGTCATCCCCGACACGCACCCTCTTGTCCGGGCTGCCCTGAGCCTTGGCCTACATCCTTTCGTATCCCCCACCACAAGCGATATGTCGCTCATGTATGACTTTCCATCACTTAAGATAGGACCTGGAGAGTCGTCACGAAGCCATTCGGCTGATGAATTCGTATATCTTGCTGAAATAGAGGGGGCGATCCCATTATATCACAAATTACTTTCAGAATTTTTTAAACTCTCATCAATATGAAACTTTGGAGCAAAGGGTTTGAACCCGACAAGATGATAGAAGAATTTACCGTCGGAAATGACCGTGAACTGGATTTACGGCTTGCCCGCTATGATGTGGAAGGCTCGATGGCACATATCAAGATGCTGCAAAGCATCGGACTCCTCTCGGCCGAAGAACTCGACATCCTGCTCAAGGCTTTAGGAGAGATAGCCGAGGTTATTGAGCGCAGCGAATTCAAAATCGAGGATGGAATCGAGGATGTCCACTCGCAGGTAGAGTTCATGCTCACCGCGAAATTGGGCGACGTGGGCAAGAAAATCCACTCGGGCCGTTCGCGCAACGATCAGGTGCTCGTCGATCTTAAACTATTCATGCGTGATGAGCTCAAGAAAGTAGCCGAAGCCGTAGAGAAGCTCTTCCGTCGCCTTCAGATGCTGAGTGAAGAGCACAAGGATGTGCTCATGCCCGGCTACACACATCTGCAGGTGGCCATGCCGTCATCATTCGGTCTTTGGTTCGGAGCTTACGCCGAATCACTTGCCGACGACATGCAGATGCTCGTCGCAGCATATAATATTGCCAACCAGAATCCATTGGGTTCGGCAGCGGGCTATGGTTCGTCATTTCCGCTCGACAGGGAGATGACCACGCGCCTGCTGGGCTTTGATACGCTCCACTACAATGTTGTGGCGGCACAGATGTCGAGAGGCAAAACGGAGCGGGCCGCCTCAATGGCCATCAGCGCCATAGCCTCAACACTCGGGCATCTGGCCATGGACGTGTGCATGTGGATGTGCCAGAACTTCGGGTTCGTCAGCTTCCCGGACGAACTGACCACCGGGTCATCAATCATGCCCCACAAGAAAAACCCGGATGTATTTGAGATAATGCGTGGCAAATGCAACCGTCTGCAGTCGGTACAGAACGAGATTGCGCTGCTCACAGCCAATCTGCCGTTGGGCTACAACAGGGATTTGCAGCTGCTTAAGGATATAATATTCCCGGCCACCACTGAAATGATACAATGTCTTGAAATGGCCGACTTCATGCTCCAGCACATACGCGTGAAACATGACATCATCAACGACAGCCGTTATGACTATCTGTTCACCGTTGAGGAGGTGAACCGCCTTGTACTCGAGGGTATACCCTTCAGAGAAGCCTATAAGAAAGTAGGACTGGAGGTGCAGGAGGGTACTTATAAACCGGTGCGCAGCGTGCATCACACTCATGCCGGCTCAATCAATAACCTCTGCAACCCGCAAATCGCGCTTAAATTCCAAGCGCTTATGGATAAAATATCACCTAAAGCCTAAGTCACAGCACAGCCATAGAGGCTCATAGCCGCAAAACGATAAGTCCACCTGAATCTTAAAAATTCAAGTGGACTTGTCGTTTTCTATTTTTTAGACTGAGAGGGATCAACTATCCTCCTCATCATCATGTGGAGTAGATTCTGTCCATTTCGGAAGGGTGAAGATAAATTCCAGACCTCCTACCGAACGGTTATGGACCGATATGGTGCCACCAAGCGACATGACTGTACTCTTGACGATGGGAAGGCCCAGGCCTGTTCCCCCGGCCTTACGTGAGCGGCCGGTATCAACTCTGTAGAATCTCTCAAACAAGTGCGGGATATGCTCTTCACCCACACCGGAACCATTGTCATAGAAAGAGAACACATAGAACCGTTCGCTCTCGGAAATGAGCCTGAATCCTATCTTTGTACCTCCCGAATGCATGGCTGCATTACGAATCAGGCCACAAATCATACCGGAAATAAGGTTATAGTTGCCTGTTACCAAACAGTTGATAGGGATGTCAAATGTAAATTCCATATCTCCCGCAAGATTATTGGCAGGAAGGTCATTATCAATCTGATAGACCATCTCATGAATATCTACACAGTCGACGGCAATCTTGTCACTTCCGTTCTCGAGTCGAGTCATGGTCGAGACATCATTCAGGAGATTGGAGAGGCGCTCCACATTGGCAAGCATGCGCTCAAGGAAACGCTTGCGTGTGGCCTCGTCCATCCCGGGGTCAGCGATTATGGATTCGAGATAACCACGAATGATACCGACCGGAGTCTTTATTTCATGATTGATATTGTTGGTCATCTGGCGTGTCACACGCGCCTTTTCCTCGATGGCCCTTACTGCCACTTTGCGCTCTTTTTTTATGAGCTCTATGGCATTGCCTCGCTCGCGGTAAAGGGTCACAATCTCACGCGAGATGTCACCGAGCTCGTTGCGGGGGAATTTGTCAAGCCCGGTAAAGCGGGTACCTGTAGCCGCCCTGTAGGCAAAGTCCTTCAGGAGTGTCACACTCCTGGTAAGCATGCGTGTGGAGTAATAGGTCACAAACAACGTGAGCAACAGACAACCTGCTATCACAATCCATACCTGGCTGTCAATGTCGATGGCATCATGCAGCTTCTCAGTGTAAGGCATGGCAGTGTAGACGATGATAGCACTGTCAGGGCTCATCACACGCGAATAGAAGTAAGGGGCTACGCCGTCGTCCAGATCCTGCCCGAGGCCACGGAAACCATCCTCGTCATATTCGCCTGACGTATCCTTGATCATGCTCTCAACCTGCAGCGGGATGGGTGTGCCGAGCGAATAGAGCATAGGACCATGATTCTCATACACCGTAAGGCGTACACCTTCAAACATGGAGCCTTTGAAGTACTGCTGCGTAAAATTGAGGAATGCGCGCAGACTGACATCGCGCTCATACGCGTCCAGGACGCCGCTGTCAAGCAGGTCGAGCTGCTTATTTATAATCTCGGCTCTGTAATCAGCCTCACGCTTATACTGATACCAGATTATGAGTCCGAACACCACACACAGCATGAACGCTATGGGCATGAACAGACGCCAGTGGTAGTTAATCCTTTTCTTTAAAACCATAGCCGAATCCTAATCGAGTCACTATGTTGTTACCATATTCACCGATTTTCTTGCGGAGTCGGGTGATATTCGTGTCGATAGTGCGGTTGGTCACCACCACATCGTCGGCCCACACGTGGCGAATTATCTCCTCACGTGAATAAATCCTGTTGCGATGAGTAAGGAAGAATGAGAGAATCTCCAACTCGGTTTTAGTAAGAGCCACCGGCTCTCCGTCGAGGTAGCAAATCTTGTCATTAGGGTCAATACGCAGCCCTTCATACACTATCTGCGGTTCAAGGCCATCTTCCACCATAGGGGCAGCCGCAGCGCGGCGAGCCATCTGTGTGCGACGGAGCACGGCGTTGACGCGTGCCAGCATTTCGCTTATCTTGAATGGCTTGGTGATATAATCATCAGCACCGATGTTAAGCCCCATCACTGTATCATCCTCACCGTTGAGTGCCGAACAGAAGATTATAGGGCGGTCCTCTGTGGCCGATGTGTTGCGCAGGCGTTTGGCAAAATCAAAACCGCTTAAACGCTCCATCATTATATCAACAATAAAGAGATCGTAGGGCGTAAGATCCATATCCAATGCCTCTTCGGCACTGTAGGCAGTATCCACCTCATATCCTTCTTTCTGAAGATTATACTTCAGGATTTCGCATATAGATTCTTCGTCGTCAATAACTAATAGGCGAGTACTCATTTTATTCTTTTTCCTTAATTTAAATACTTGGTTGCTAAAATTTCACGGAACAACAGGCCAAACGGTTGCTCCAGGCCTTTCAGTCGCTAAATTACAATATTTTTTTGAGGGGGATTAGTTAATATATGTTAAAACAACTTTTTGCGTGAACTTTTCCTTTCCCCGGGAGTTTTAAAGACATAGTTACTATATTTGCACTGTGTTTTCATGGTATTAGATTTAAGGTTAAAGAATATAGGCTGTCGGGAGACAGCCTATTTTTGTTTCATCTGACTAATGGCACGTCCTCATTGCCAAGCAAAGAGGACAGCTGCGGAATCAATGCGCGAAACTGATGATGAGCCAAGAGGAAATGGTCATGTAGATGAGCATACCGATAATGTCGTTTGTAATCGAGATAAACGGTCCGGTGGCCAATGCTGGGTCAATCTTTAGTTTCTCGAGAGTGAGGGGCACAAATGTGCCAAACACAGATGCGAACATCACCACACAGAACAGAGAAATTGACACGGCGAAAGTGGTGACCTCATGCCCCTGTCCGATGGTGAAGAAATTGTAGAAAAACACCAGCAAGGCTATGATAGAGCCATTAAGCAACCCTACTCCAAGTTCACGCAAAAGCTGACGCGATGACTTCTTTATGTCAAGCGAACCGTTGGCAAGACCCTGTACAACAATTGCCGACGACTGGGTGCCGACATTACCACCTGTGCCACCGATAAGAGGAATGAAGAGCGCAAGTGCCGGATCAACAATAAATCCGCCCTCGAATTTACCAAGTATAAACGAATTGCAGAGTCCGCCTACCATACCGATAAGCAGCCAAGGTAAACGCGCTTTTGTCTGTGCGAAAAGTTTATCATCCGACTCGACATCGCCGGAGAGACCTGAAGCCAACTGGTAGTCACGTTCACTTGAATCACGCACCTTATCCATCACGTCGTCGACGGTGATACGCCCAAGCAGACGCCCTATCGAGTCAATGACAGGCATCGCCACAAGGTCATATTTCTCAAAGTCAAGGGCTACCTCATCAATGGGAGTGTCAACCTTAACTGACACTGGATCCGTCTCCATCACATGCTTTATCTTGGACACCGAAGGGTGTGTGATAAGCTTCTTAAGCGGAAGAGTGCCACGCAGACGTTCGTCATTGTCAACGACATACACATAGTAAACCTCGTCCATATCCTCGGCCTGCATCCTCATCTGCTTGATACATTCGGGCATACTCCAGTTCTCATTGACCACAATCATCTCCGTGCCCATGAGACCACCGGCGGTGTCCTCGTCATACTTCAGAAGGTCGATGATGTCGCCGGCCTGCTCCACGTCGTCGATGTGGCTGAGAATCTTCTCACGCTCATCCTCATCAAGCTCCTGGATAATATCCACGGCGTCGTCGGTGTCGAGGTGCTCGATCTGCTTTGCGATATCCTCGGCATCCATCTTAGACAGAAGCTTCAGTCGGTCATCCTCATCAAGTTCCATGAGGACATCTGCCTGGGCCTCCTCATCAAGGAGTTTGAAGAGATACTCGGCCTCGTCAAGGTCAAGATCCTGATAAAGTTCGGCAATGTCGGCGGGGTGGAGGTCGGCAAGTTCATCGCGGGCTGCCTGGTCGGCATGGTCCTCGATTATTTTACGGATATAGGTAAGATATTCGGGAGTATATTCTTTCATATTTCCGGCGTGATGATTGGAGGAGAGGAGTGTGTTACTTTATTGACTTATCACTTACTGTCCACGAGCTTGGTCAGCTCGATGAACTGCGCAACCGTCAATTGCTCCGGGCGCATGGCAAGCAAGGGGTCATCAGGCAACGGCACTCCGGCCGGGAACATTCCACGGAGGGAATTTCGGAGGGTCTTGCGTCGCTGTCCGAACGCGGTCTTCACCACCGATTTAAAAAGTTTTTCGTCACAACCAAGCGATGTGACATCGTTGCGGGTCATTATTATCACTCCGCTCTTTACCTTTGGAGGCGGATTGAACACGTTTTCATCCACCGTAAAAAGATATTTCACGTCATACCAGGCCTGGAGAAGCACGCTGAGAATTCCTCTGGCTTTTGTGCCCGGTTCGGCGGCAAAGCGTTCGGCCACCTCGCGCTGGAGCATGCCAGAACAACACACCACCTGCTCCTTATAGTCGAGCACATGGAAAAATATCTGGGATGATATATTGTAGGGGTAATTACCTATGACACAGAATTTCTGACCGTCAGGATAAACCTTCGAAAGGTCAAGTTTCAGGAAGTCGGCATCAAGTATGCGACCGGCAAGATCAGGATAATTGTAACGTAGATAATCAATGCTCTCACCGTCAATCTCGGCAACCTTCACATCATGGCCAGCAGCCAGAAGGTACTTGGTGAGGACCCCCATGCCGGGGCCCACCTCCATCACCGGCATGCCTTTCCATGGTGAAAGGGTGTCGGCTATGCGCTCGGCTATGGTCTCATCGGTCAGGAAGTGCTGTCCGAGAGCCTTTTTAGGACGCACGTCGGCGCTGCGTCCTGCTGATGAGAATTGCCTTTTTTTCATAGAGTGCAAAGTTAAGGGTTTTAGCTGAAAAATCGGGTGTAATACCCAACAAAAAATCGCCACCACACCGACATGATAGCACTCAGTAACGCCTTTTGACATTTTTTATCCCGCCACATTTCGAACCAATAACCGCTGCGGATGTTCTTAATAGTGGAAACCGACCTGAGGGACGCCCCGACGCGAGAGGCGAACCGAAGGAACACACGGTAGCCAATTCATTGGTAGCCCCACGGTCTCAGTAAACCTTGGGCTATAATACCAAGAGCGGAGTAAAGCCCACCCGGGCCCTCCACCCTCGATTAAGGTCTTTAGCCCTAAAGACCTTGGTGAAGAATCATTATTCTTCCCGATTTTTACAGCGCCCGGCCAGTGGTTCGACTCACCCGCCGGGCTTTTTTATGTCTCATAAAAACAGCCGTGCGGATCTCGTCCCCCCAAATGGCAATGACGGGATGAGAGTGTGGATGTCAAGCGGATGATCAAAGTTGCCCCAGCTCCACCATTGTGGCCACGCGCTCGATTATAGCATCCTTACGGTCCGTGTCGGGCTTATAGGAGGTCTTGAGATTAACACCGAAGAGCCTACCGAACGTCTGCCAGAACCCGGCTCGAAATGAACCGAGAAAGGCCTTGAGAATATTGTAGCCTGACTGGTTGGTTTCTCTGTTGATGAGTTTGACAAGCATCTGCGCCTGGCTTTTAGTGAATTTCTTAAGCGCAGGCTTATACTGGTCAAACACCGCACCCTCCATTTTCTTGAGGTGCTCTTCACGCTCCTTCTGTGTGGGGAAAGTCTCGATATACTCGTAGGTCTCTATGAGGGTTTCACAGATGAGTTTGGCATAGGGCAAGGTCTTTTTGACATCACGCACAGTCTTCCAATAGAATTCCTCCTCCTTCTTGTTCTTGAACTTCATAGGGGGGAACACAGTGACCTCGGCGAGCACCAGCATCAGCAGGTCATCACCTTCCTCGTCTTTGAATATGTAGTAACCCTGGAGCGGCTTAACGCGCCCTGAACCCACTTTTATCTCCGAATCTGTGTCGGGCGCCGACATAGCCGTCTGCCCCCCGGCATAGGCACTCAAATTGGCCGAAAATGTCAGGATTAAAGCAAGCAGATATTTAACAGCATGTGTCATATAGTTATATAACACCCGAAAGCACAGATTTATTATATTTCCTGTGACGGAGCAGGCTCTTTGCGGGGATAATCGACGGTATAATGCAGTCCGCGGGACTCTTTGCGTTCCTTGGCCTGACGCATTATCAGATAGCCCACGTTGATGATGTTGCGCAGCTCGCATATCTCACGCGATGCCTTGGAGCACTTGAAGAGCTTCTCAGTCTCCTCATATAGGATATCAAGGCGGTTCCATGCCCTGTCAAGACGCAGATCGGAACGCACAATGCCGACATAGGTGCCCATAATCTGGTTAACTTCCTTAATGCTCTGAGTAATGAGAACCATCTCCTCAGGATGGCGTGTACCCTCATCGTTCCATTCAGGCACATCGGTGCGGAAGTCATAGTGCGAAGCATTGGCAAGCGCATGTTTGGCTGCGGCATCGGCATACACTACGGCCTCAATAAGGGAGTTGGAAGCCAGGCGGTTGCCTCCATGAAGTCCGGTGCATGAGCATTCGCCCACGGCATACAGACGATGAATGGACGACTCGGCATTGGTGTCGACCTTTATGCCACCGCAAAGATAGTGGGCAGCCGGAGCGACAGGTATGTAATCCTTTGTTATATCTATGCCGAGCGACAGGCACTTTGCATAGATGTTGGGGAAGTGTTTCTTAGTCTCCTCGGCATCCTTATGTGTGACGTCGAGATATACGTGGTCATCGCCATAGAGCTTCATTTCCGAGTCAATGGCTCGAGCCACTATGTCGCGAGGAGCGAGCGAGAGGCGCGGGTCATACTTGTGCATGAACTCTTCACCACGTTTGTTGCGCAACACGGCTCCATATCCTCGCATGGCTTCGGTGATGAGGAAAGACGGACGGTCGCCGGGATGGTAGAGAGCCGTAGGGTGGAACTGAATAAATTCCATATCCTTCACCGTTCCCTTGGCCCGGTAAACCATAGCTATGCCGTCGCCGGTGGCAACGAGAGGATTTGTAGTGGTCTGATAGACAGCCCCCACTCCTCCGGTGGCGATAAGCGTCACACGCGAGAGGAATGTCTCTACCACACCTGACTCAGTGTCAAGCACATAAGCGCCGTAGCATGTGATGTCAGGGGTACGACGTGTCACTATCTTGCCGAGATGATGCTGGGTGATGATTTCAATGGCAAAATGATGCTCGAAAATATCTATGTTCTTGTTGGCCTTCACGGCCTTTATCAGCGAATCCTGAATCTCAAAACCGGTGTTGTCGGCATGGTGGAGGATGCGGAATTCCGAATGGCCACCCTCGCGGTGAAGGTCGAATGAACCATCCTCATTTTTATCAAAATTCACTCCCCATTTTATCAGTTCGGCAATCTGCGAGGGAGCGTTCTTCACGACTTTCTCAACTGCTTCAGGGTCGCTGAGGTAATCCCCGGCAATCATCGTATCCTTGATGTGCTTGTCGAAGTCATCAACCTCAAGATTTGTCACCGAGGCCACCCCGCCCTGAGCAAGAGCAGTATTGGCTTCATCCAACGTTGTCTTACACACTAAGGCCACAGTGCCGTGTCCGGCCACTTTAAGGGCAAAGCTCATCCCGGCTATGCCTGACCCTATAACAAGATAATCATATTTGCGTGTCATTGGCTTTTGAGTTCAAGACGGGGAGTGATACGTCCGCTCCTCATTACGGCTGCAAAGTTACACATTCGGAGAGATTTTCCATCCAAATTTCAAGGATTTTTCGGTTTTAGGAGGTAACTTTGCAGCTGAAAAAACTGACCGACAACATTGAAAACCACCATATATATGGCAGAAATATCAGAAAACAAGGAGCGCTTCTGCTCGCTGCTCCGCAGCACCGAACGAGAAAACATCGAGTATGTGATCGAGGACCTCGAGACCTATGGATTTTTCGAGGCACCGGCTTCCGTACGTAATCACTATAATTATCCCGGCGGATTGCTGGCCCATTCGCTTAATGTTTATGACATGGCCATGACCCTCCGCGAAGGTATCATTAAGATGCGTCCGGAGATGGAAAAATCTCTACCCGTCAATTCTATAATCCTGTCATCGCTCCTGCATGACACCTGCAAATCAAACATCTACCGACGTGTCACACGCAAACGCCGTAATGAAATCGGAATATGGGAGGATGTGGAGGAATATGAAGTCAACTATTCCGCCCTTCCAATAGGCCACGGTGAGAAATCCATAGTAATGCTCCTGAGGATGGGACTTGACCTTGAGGACGATGAAATTATGGCCATAAGATGGCACATGGGTGCATGGGACGTGGACCGCACAAGCATAGAGCAGGATAAAAACTACCGTGAAGCCCAACGCCGTTCTCCGCTCGTTGCACTCCTCCACTCTGCCGATACACTCGCCGCACAGATACTCGAACGCGACCAACCGACAGAATAACATAACGCACATCAATCATAACTCATACGGCCCGCAAATTCCGAAGCATTTGCGGGCCGTATGAGTTATGAGGAACTAAAATTTCGCCACCTCTTACTGTATGGCAGCGAGTCCTCCTTGGGCAGTCTCCTTATATATCGAGGGGAGATCATGGCCGGTCTGCTTCATGACTTCCACTATGCGGTCGAAACTTACCGAATGACGGCCGTCGGAGAAGGAGGCGTATAGATTGCTGTCAAGCGCACGTGCGGCGGCATAAGCGTTTCGTTCTATACATGGTATCTGAACCAATCCGCACACCGGGTCACAAGTGAGTCCGAGGTGATGTTCCAACCCCATCTCTGCCGAGTATTCAATCTGAGCCGGTGTACCACCAAAAAGCTGTGAGGCAGCAGCGGCCGCCATGGCACACGCCACTCCGACCTCACCCTGGCACCCGACCTCAGCACCTGAGACAGACGCATTATGCTTCACGACACTACCGAAGAGGCCGGCCGTGGCCAATGCCCTGAGGATGCGCTTATCGGAGAAACCCTTGGATGTGGATAGATGATAGAGGACAGCCGGAAGCACTCCACACGAGCCGCATGTAGGCGCCGTGACAATTTTCCCTCCCGAGGCGTTCTCTTCGCTGACAGCGAGCGCGTAGGCATAGACCAGACCACGGCTGCGGAGCGAATCGGTGTGTCCGGCGGCATGCATATAGTAGGCCACGGCCTTACGACGCACACCAAGACCTCCGGGTAGGACCCCCTCGGCCTCAATGCCGCGCTCAACGGCATCTTTCATCACCTGCCACACTTCCCGCAGATAGTCCCAGACATCACTGCTCTCATTAAGCTCCACATATTCCCAGAAACTCCGCCCCGACTTTTCAGCCCAAGCCTGGATATCGGAAATCTTGGAAAGTCCATAGACCATCTCCTTGGGACGACGCTCCTCACCTTCGTGAAGTATGTCACCTCCGCCTATCGAATAGATAGTGTCATGGCCCAACTCATGGCCTTCGGCATCAAGCGCGCGAAACGACATGCCGTTAGGATGGAAAGGCAAGAATATTTCCGGTTTCCAGACGATGGTGGCCGGAGCCACCTTCTGGAGAGCGCTAAGGATGGCCACATCTGTCATGTGACCTTTCCCCGTCCCGGCCAACGAGCCATAGAGAGTAACTTCAAATGAAGCTGCACCTTTATACTTTTCACCAAATTCCTGGGCGGCTTTAAGAGGGCCCATAGTATGGCTGCTTGAAGGGCCCGAACCTATTTTATATAATTGCTTGATGGATTCCATGACATAAAGAATAAAACAACGAAAGGGACCCGGAGGCCCCTTCCGTACTTATACTGCTATTTTTTGATTAGTCGATCAACGCGTGGCCGGTCATTTCCTTCGGCTGAGGGAGCCCCATGATCTTAAGCATTGTGGGAGCCACGTCGGCAAGCTTGCCGTTCTCAACCTTCGCATCCTTGCGCTCTGTCACGTATACACAGGGCACGGGATTGAGCGAATGGGCAGTGTTGGGTGTGCCGTCGGGATTCACCGCATTGTCGGCATTACCATGGTCAGCGATGATGATGACCTCATAGTCAGCCTTCTTGGCAGCCTCCACTGTGTCCTTGACGCACTCATCGACAGCCTTGACAGCTTTCTGGATAGCCTCATAGACGCCGGTATGACCTACCATGTCACCGTTGGCATAGTTAACTACGATGAAGTCATACTTGTTTTCGCCGATGGCCTTAACGAGCTGGTCCTTCACCTCGTAGGCACTCATTTCAGGCTTAAGGTCGTAAGTGGCAACCTTGGGAGAAGCCACGAGGATGCGCTCTTCACCTTCGTAAGGCTCTTCGCGTCCACCGTTGAAGAAGAATGTCACATGGGCATACTTCTCAGTCTCGGCGATATGGAGCTGTTTTTTATCGAGCGACGAGAGATATTCACCGAGTGTGTTCTCAACATTTTCCTTGGGGAAAAGGATATGTACACCTGTGAATGACGCATCGTAGGGGGTCATGCAGTAGTACTGGAGACCGGGCACAACCTTCATGTCGGCTTCGGGGATATCATGCTGGGTCAATGCCACAGTGAGTTCCTTGGCGCGGTCGTTGCGGTAATTGAAGAAAATCACAGCGTCGCCTTCCTTGATGGTGCCGTCGACAGCCGAATTGTTGATAGGCTTGATGAACTCGTCGGTCACGTCCTCATCATAGCTTTCCTGAACAGCCTTCACCATATCAGTGGCCTGCTTACCTTCACCCTTCACCAAGAGGTCATAAGCCACTTTCACACGTTCCCAACGCTTATCACGGTCCATGGCATAGTAGCGGCCGATTATCGAGGCCACAACACCTGCCGATTCCTTGCAGTGGTTTTCGAGCTGTTCGATAAAGCCCTTGCCGCTACGGGGGTCGGTGTCACGTCCGTCCATGAAGCAGTGGATATACACCTTTTCAAGGCCATAATGCTTGGCGATGTCGCAGAGAGCAAAGAGATGGTCAAGCGATGAGTGCACACCACCGTCGCTGGTAAGGCCCATGAAGTGGATAGCCTTGCCGTTGTCGCGGGCATAGCTGAAAGCATCCTTTATTTCAGGATTTTCAAGGATTGAACCGTCCTTGCAGGCCTTGTTGATTTTAACGAGGTCCTGATAGAGCACACGGCCGGCGCCGATATTGAGATGGCCCACTTCGGAGTTTCCCATCTGGCCGTCAGGGAGACCCACGTTCTCACCTGAAGCCTGGAGCTCGCTGTGGGGATAGGTGTTCACGAGATAATCCCAGTAAGGGGTAGGAGTGGAGAAAATGGCATCGCTCTTCGAGTGATTGCCGATACCCCATCCGTCAAGAATCATTAACAATGCTTTTTTAGCCATAATGTCGTTGGAATTTTATGTATTGTTCTTATTGTCTGCAAAATTACAAAAAAGCGTCAAAATAACCTCACTTTCAAAGCTAAAGTTTGACGAGCGTCTTGGTGTGGGTCACACATGAGGGTATTTCCGACGTATAATGAGTCACGAATATCAACGATGTGCCGTTACGCTCCACAAGTGAGTCGATTATCGCTTTCACCCTCCGCTTGCGCCGTGCATCAAGGCCATGGAGCGGCTCGTCGAGGATAAGAAGCGACGGCTGCCTTATAAGGGCCCGCGCCAGAAGCACCAGGCGTTGTTCACCGGCTGAAAGCTCGGCGAACTTGCGGTCGCGCAGCGACTCTATACCCAAAAGGCCAAGCCATGCCATGGCTTCGGCCTCCTCCTCAGAGGTAACAGCGCGGAAACGAGTCAAGGAATTGCGCATGCCCTGCACCACTATTTCAAAAACCGGAGAGGTGGACCGGAAATACAATTGCATCTCAGGCGACACATATCCGATATTGTCTTTTATCTCCCAGATGCTCTCCCCCGAGCCTCTTCGACGGTCAAAGAGAGTTATATCATTGGCGTAGGCCTGCGGGTTATCAGCACAGATCAGACTCAGGAGCAAAGACTTGCCGCTGCCGTTAGGACCGGTGAGCACCCATCGCTCACCATGCCTTACACACCAGTCAAGGCCTCGCAGCACCTCCCGGGTGCCATATCGCAAGTGTCCGTCAGAGATGCTGAATGCCACCTCGTGAGCCACGTCCGGCGATTTGCGCCCAGGGATAGCGGCAGCCACAACGGAGTCATCATCCGGCTCCTCAACCACACGCAGCCGGTCAATCTCATCCTTATCCGTCACGAGTGACACCAGACGGCACCTGTCCATCACAATCACAGCATCGGCATAGGCCGGAATATCAGCTCCGTCGCAAAGCAACATCACCACAGCCACACCTCGCGCCACTATTTCACGTATCGTGACATCGAATTCATCACGCGAACCGGCATCGAGCCCGATATAAGGATTATCGAGAATCAGTATGTCGGGGAGCACAAGGAGAGCATTCACAATGAGCAGCTTCCTCAATTCTCCGCTCGACAGGAAATTGACCTTCTTATCCATCACATCATGCAGCCCGAGGGAGCCAGTCAGTTCTTGCCAACGTTCATCAGCCGATTTCTCGCCTATGATATCCGCCACCGACGGAACATAATCGTTCATCGTGGCCTCGAGACGCTGCTCATAGTACTGCACCTCCATCCCGCTAAGAGAATGTATATCCGTGAACGAGAGCATTTTCACCCTCATATCCGGGCGTGTAAACGTGAGCCTGTTGCCGTAAGCATAGCGTCCTTTTTCCAGTATAGTGCCAAGGGTAGTCTTTCCACTGCCGTTATTTCCCAGCACCACCGTCACACCCTCCGGAATCCTTATCCTGTCGGGATTGTCAAGCACCACACTGCCGTAGCCCAGTTTTGGGCTGTCAAGCCCAATCAGAAACTTTGCATTATCCATATTCTAATCTTTTGAGGGCAAAATTAGCAATTTAAGGGGGCATTTTAAGCATTTTTCCACTGCCATGGGTGTTTTTAACAAGATTTTTTGTATTTTTGCCCTCCGGAGGGGGGCTGCCCTCCTGCAATACCACGAAAAATCAATAATCAAATATTTCATCCGTATGTTTAAAAATCAACCGGCAGGTTTGTATGTGCTGTCGCTTGCCAACACCGGCGAACGTTTCGGCTACTACACCATGCTTGCCATCTTCCTGCTATTCCTGCAGGCTAAGTTCGGCCTCGACTCCACTGTCTCGGGCCAGATATATGCGGGCTTCCTCGCATTGGTATATTTCATGCCTCTCGTGGGCGGCTGGGTAGCCGACAAGTGGAGCTTCTCCAAATGTGTGGTCACCGGCATATTCGTGATGTTCATCGGCTATATGGTAATGGCCATACCCACCGACATCCGCAGCACATCGTCACTTGTCATCCTCTGCGCCGCGCTGATCCTGATAGCCGCGGGCACCGGACTATTCAAAGGCAACCTGCAGGTTATGGTAGGCGACCTCTACAACGAGGCCCGCTACAGCGGACAGCGCGACGCGGCATTCTCGCTCTTCTACATGGCCATCAACATCGGCTCTATGTTTGCCCCAATGGCGGCCACAGCGATGTGCAACATGGCTCTCCAAGCCAAGAACTTAACCTATGTGTCAGCGCTTCCTGCCCTCTGCAACCAGTATCTCGACGGCAATGAAAACGGTGCTGAACTCATCAACGTCGCCACTGAAAACGGCATGGCCGTCGGCTCCGACGTAGCTGCATTCGCATCCGAATACATCACCACACTTTCCACCGGCTACAGCTATGCATTCGGTGTGGCATGTGTGTCGCTCATCGTCAGCTTCCTCATCTACTTCCTCGGTCGCCGCACTTACGCTCACATCCTTACCGACAAGAAGCAGAACGGCAACGTAAAGGCCACAGCAGCGGCAGCCCCCGAACTCAGCCCCGCACAGACCAAACAGCGCGTCGTGGCCCTGCTTCTGGTTTTCGCCGTGGTTATCTTCTTCTGGATGGTGTTCCATCAGAACGGTGCCACCCTCACCGAATTTGCCAAGAGCTGCACATCACCTGACGCGTCAGGCTGGACTCGTATCGGATTCAACGTATGGGCACTCCTCAGCGTGGCTGTAGGTGTTTACGCGCTCTTCAACCTCTTCCAGTCCAAAGGCACTCTCAGCACCGTGATTTCAATCATCATCATAGCGCTTGCCGGATGGGCCATCTACCACTTCTACAGCGTGACCCCCGACCCTGTCACCAGCATCCAGCCTCAGCAATACCAGCAGTTCAACCCCTTCTATGTGGTTGCTCTCACTCCATTCTCACTTGCCATATTCGGTTGGCTCGCCAAACGCAAGAAAGAGCCCTCCGCACCCCGCAAGATCGGCTATGGTATGATAATGGCAGCCGTGGCCTACGGCGTCATGCTCATCGGCTCGCTCAGCATCGTGGGCACTTCAGCTGCCGTTTCGCCAAACTGGCTCATCTCAACCTATCTGCTCCTGACATTCGCAGAACTTCTCCTCTCACCAATGGGTATAAGCTTCGTGAGCAAGGTTGCTCCTCCGAAACTCAAGGGCTCAATGATGGGCGGATGGTTTGCCGCCACTGCCGTTGGCAACTACCTGGTGTCGATCCCCATGCTTCTCTGGGGCAAAATCTCCACCGCAATGCTCTGGGGCATCCTCGTGGCCATCTGCCTTGTATCGGCCGCATTCATCTTCTCGATCATGAAGAAACTTGAGGCTGCCACATCCGATCAGCCTGCACCTGAGGTTGACAGCCTTGAGACCGTGGAGGACGATGCCATCTGATGCTCCTCTCGTCACTGACTTGAAACACATACCATAAAAATCCGCCTCGGCCATTCAGAATGACCGAGGCGGATTTTTATGGTATACATTATCAACAAGGAGACGTGCTCCCCGCTGATGATGATTAATCTTCGTTAAGGATTGAGGGAGCGGTGTAGGTGCGGGCGGCAAGCTCCTGGTCGAGCATATAGAGACCCATACCATCGTTGCCGATAAGGGTAAACTTATCGATAAGCTGACGGGCATTGTCCTCCTCTTCAACCTGCTCTGTCACGAACCAAGCGAGACGGTCGCGGGTGGCATAGTCACGTTCAGCCTCAGCGAGAGCGTAGAGATTATTGATGAGAGCGGTCACCTTCTGTTCATGTTCGAGTGTAGCCTTGAACGCATCAAGAGGTGACGACCATGAAGTGGGAACGGCATCAATAGCCTTGAGGACTACACGTCCGCCGCGCTGATTGATATAGTTCATGAATACGGTGGCATGAGCCTGCTCTTCCTGAAACTGGATTTTAAACCAGTTGGCAACACCGGGCTTGCCGTCGGCCTCAAACTGCATAGCCATGGAGAGATAGAGGTACGCGCTCCAAAGCTCGGCATTAATCTGCTCATTGAGAGCATCCTGCACTTTATTGTTCAGCATAATTGTTAAAGTATTTATTGTGTTATAGAATTGAGATTTATTATTCAAAACATACTTATTGGCTGCAAAGTTACTGCTTTGACATGATTTACACTTCAGAACAAGTGTTAATTTTTCGGTCATGAATCCTTTTCCAGGAAGCGATACAGGTCATAGTTGTCAAACAGAGCCTTAATCTGCCGTTCGTACTCACCACGCGAATGATTGTTCTTTTCCAAGGATTCAAATTGGTGGGTAGGATTATACGTATATATACTCTTATAAGCATTTTCGGCATAGGCCATCCTGACCGGTGTACCCTGCATGAGTGACATGGCCTTGAACCAGAAATCATCCGTGGAAGCGCTGAATTTCCTGAAACCCTCCTCGTTGAACACCTCCTCATGAAGTGAATGCGGAGGATAGAGCACACCACCCACACCCTCCGGGAGATAGGCCATACCGGCATTGTCGGTATGACCGACGAAAGGCCAGTCCACAAAGCGTCCCGACACTCCGTCACGGTCCATCTGTATACGTCTGGCCCGCAGGGCCACTATATCGCCGGGATAGACCTCATGCACACACAGCAGACGCGATAACACATCATATTCATAATAACAGTCATCATCCACAGTGATTACCGTCGCCTCAGGGAAAGCCTTTAGCGAAGGGATGAGTTTGGTATGTGGCCCTATATCATCACAAAATCGTATCTCCAGACCTCGATCACGCAGCTTGCGCAGGGCAAACGGAAGCATCCCCGGCGCGTCAAAACGATGGTCGAGCCAAAGGACTATCCTGTTAGGAAGCGCAGTCTGCTCCATGATGCTCTCTATGGCCAATGCCACATAATTGATTCTGCGGCCGAAAGTAGTAAGCGACACCACCACTTCCGATGAGCCATATTTCCTGTCGGTGATGCCGGCTTCTGTCCTGAACAGTATGTTTTGCTTCAACGACTGTTCACGTGCCTCCAGTGACAACCCGTTAATCCCCCACTTCAAATCAGCCGAGGTGGGATATGACAGCAGCAATTCTTTTAATTTTGAAAACATCTTCATTCAATCAGTCCTCCTTCAGTTTATCCCAAAGTGAATAATGGTCCATCACAGCCTTGAACTGCCGGTCGTTACCTCCGGCAAGCGCGTTATACGACTGCAACGCCAAGGCCGGATCAAACTCATGAAGATACAGATCCATACCCCTCGCGTTATGGCTGAACACCTTGACGACCTTAGTCCCTTTAAGAAGGGACATGGCTTTGAACCACACATCGTCAGCCTTCGGGCACAGCGACTTTATTTTCTCCACATCGGTCACATCCTCATGTAACACGCCAGGAGGATATAACACCCCACCTACACCTTGCGCAAGCGTGTTGGAATGAGGCTTTTCATCCACCTGACTTTTCTCCCATTGTGCAGCCGGGAGCAGATTTCCGTCAGCACCAGTGATAGAGATGACCCAGTGGGCACTTATGGCATCAGGATGCGACAGATAGCCACGGTAGAGATTATCAAGCAGATCATATTCATAATAGCAGTCATCATCCACTGTTACGATCAGTGCATCCGGGAAAGCCGTCAAAGCAGGCAGAAGCTTGGTGTGGGGCCCGATGTCATCGCAAAAGCGCAATTCAAGACCACGCTTTTCCAACAGGCGCAGCGCCGCAGGGATTGACCCCGGAGCCTCAAACCGGTGATCAAGCCAAAGGACTATGCGGTTGGCTTGCAAAGTCTGTTCCATGAGGCTCTCTATGGCCAAAGCCACGAAATTAATCCTCGATCCGAAGGTGGTCAGCGAGACTATCAACTCCTTTCCGTCATATTTCTCCGCAGTCACACCCGGATCTTCTCGGTAAAGGATATTCTGTTTAAGTCGTTCGGCCCGCTGCTCAACTTTCAATGGCACCAACGCCCATTCAAGGTCCTTGCGTGTTGGATAGGACAACAGCAGCTGCTTTATATTTGAAATTAGGCTCATAACTATCGGTTTACCGGCCGTAGCCCCTTAACAACATATATCCGGGCTTAGGCCAAGTGCAAAGATACCTATTTTATAATAACATACCCTCCGGGGGCTCCTAAATTATTGTTAAATTATTTTGTGAACTGGAGTTGAATATTGTAACTTTGTCATCGCTAACTCACCCCGAATGAAACATTTTTACCTCATAATTCTCACTTTGCTACTCGTGGCCTGCGGTGACGAAGAGCAGTTTACCATTGATTGCGACATTAAGGGTCTCGGTTCCAAAGGCGTGGAAATGGTATATTATAATAAGGGATACCGAAAAGTGACGTTCCACCCTGTCGACAATAAAGTCCGACTCAAAGGCGACTCCCCGGATCTCACCATGGTCGACCTCTTCACGCTTGACGGCGACCTGATTTTCACCTGCGTAGCCAAAAACGGCGAAGAGCTCGAGGTCAAAATGACCCTTGACGATCCGGCTTCTTTACGAATCAAGGGTAACAAACCGTCCGAACAATACTCCGAATTCCTTTCAGCCAACAGTGACGTCCTCAACAGTCGCTCCCCTCATGACATCAACGCGCTGCTCACAGAGGAAATTTCCGCACATCCTGACCGCATATCCTCCACCATGCTTCTGATAACCCGGTTCTATACCCCTGGCTATGAGATGCTGGCCGACTCGCTGCTCAACGTACTGGCTGTGGAAGCACGCCCGGCAGGTCTCTCACGCAGTTACTCATCCATGGTAGGCGAGCAGGTCTCTGCCACCGCTCGTGGTGATGTAAAACCTATCACCATCCATTCAGGACGCGACACAATAGCCAAATTCACACCCTCTTTCCAAAGCTACGGACTCCTGGCCTTTGTATCGGCGCGCAAACCCGACTCCATCACAAGCAAACTCCGGGCACTGTATGACGACATGTCGTCCAAACGCTTTAAACTGCTTGAAATATCCCTTCAGACCGACAGTCTCACATGGCGTACAGCCATATCCGGCGACAACGCCAAATGGATGCAGGCGTGGGTCCCCGGAGGCAGCGGCGCACAACAGATACGCAATCTTGCCATTCCTCGCACCCCCTATTTCATAGTCACCGACAGCACCGGAAGCCAGATTTACCGTGGCTCATCAATCTCTATGGCCGACACCATTCTGCGTAGCCATATGCGTCCCGAGCCCTCCCAACCTGACTCGGTAGTCGCACAACCCACCGATTCACTCAACACAATAAAGGCCGCCAACACTGCGTTATAACCCAAAGAGCCGGACATATCACATACACCTAATTGCCTTAACATTCCGGCTCAATCCCCTATAATGAAAACACTCTTCCTCCTGTTTCTGACACTCATAGTATTAGCGTTGATGCCCTCATGCATAGAGGACAGCATTGACACATCCCCCTCATCACAGCCTGAATTCTCGGTTGACACATTAAAGATGGGGGTTATTTTCACCGACCAGCCCACTCCTACTCACCGGTTCCTTGTCTACAACCGTCATGACAAGGTAATGAGCATATCCAACATATCACTGAGAAGCGGCCAGAAAATTTTCCGGATGAATGCTGACGGCTTCTCAGGCGAGACATTCCAGAACATCGAAATCCGCCCCAACGACTCGATTTTCGTATTTGTCGAAGCCACCGTCCCCCCGAGTGGCACACCGGCGCTCACACCTACCACCGACTATATCGACTTCACCACCAATGGTGTGACTCGTTCCATTCTGTTGCTTGCCGAGGCTCAGGACGTGGAGCGTCGCCACGGCCTGGTGATTACCGAGGACTCCCGCTGGGATGCCACTTACCCATATCAGATTTTTGATTCACTCGTGGTAGACCACGGTGTTACCCTCACATTGAGCGAGGGAACCGCGTTGCACTTCCATGACAAAGCATACATGCGCATCTATGGCTCTCTCGTCACTGAAGGGACCCCGCAGAATCCTGTCAATCTTTCAGGCGACCGCACCGATAATGTGGTTGGCGATATCTCGTTTGACCTCATGGCCTCACAGTGGGACCGCCTTGAGTTTGCCCCCGAAAGCAAAGGAAATCGTCTCAGCCACACTGTAATCCGCAACACATCCAACGGTGTCATCGCCGATTCTCTCTCCCAAGTCACATTTCTCAACTGCCGGTTACGAAATTCTGCCGACTACTCGCTGGTGAGCCGCTATGCTGATGTTTCCCTCTACGGCTGCGAACTCGCCGAGGCATCCAACGGTGTCCTCGCCATCATGGGTGGTAAACTCACGGCCAATCATTGCACATTTGCCAACTACTACCTCTTCTCAGGTCTTCGTGGAGCATCCGTCCAATTCTTCCATTTCAGCCCCGACAGCGACAACGAATCGGGAATGCCATATCTCACAGCCGATTTCGCCAATTCGATTTTCTATGGCAACGGCACGGATTTATCCGAAGGCGACTTCACCGGTACCGACATTTATTTCAACCGATGCCTGTTCAAAAGCGCCGGAAATGACGATGACAACTTCATCAATTCCATCTGGGACACCGACCCGCTCTATTACACCGTACGTAACGATTATTATTTTGATTACCGTCTGCAGCCTGACTCCCCCGCCCGCGGAGTAGCCGACCCGACTTTGACTGCCACAGAAGCTGCCTATGACTTTTATGGCACTCCTCGTCTACCCTATCCTCATCTTGGAGCCTACCAGACTGATGGGGACGCCGGCAACAATTGACCGCAGAGGTATCTCAACATCACTTTTCATAATTATGAACCATTTCACCCTCAACTTGCCCCCGGATTCCGAGGGATTCTACGGCAAATTCGGAGGCACATTTGTCCCCGACATCCTTCGTCCCAATATCACAGCGCTTAAGGAAGCCTATCTTAAATATATCGACGATCCTGACTTTCAGGAAGAATTTGATAAATTGATGCGTGACTACGTCGGACGCCCCACTCCGCTATATTATGCCAAACGCCTGAGCGAGAAATACGGCACCAACGTATACCTGAAACGTGAGGATCTTAACCACACAGGCGCACACAAAATCAACAATGCCATCGGACAGGTTCTATTGGCCAAGCGCATGGGCAAACATCGTGTCATAGCTGAGACCGGAGCCGGCCAGCATGGAGTTGCCACGGCCACCGTATGTGCCCTGATGGGTATGGAATGTACCGTCTATATGGGCAAACTTGATGTGGACCGTCAGCGTCCCAATGTGGAGAGGATGAAAATGCTCGGAGCCAACGTGGTCCCTGTCACCAAGGGGAGCGCGACACTGGCCGATGCTGTCGACGTGGCATTGATGGATTGGTGCGAGAATCCTGACGAGACATTCTATCTCCTTGGGAGCGCGGTAGGTCCTGATCCTTACCCGCAGATGGTGGCACGTTTCCAGTCAATCATAAGCGAGGAAATCAAACAGCAGCTCCTGCAACTGACCGGCAAACCCAATCCTGACTATGTGATAGCCTGTATCGGAGGAGGAAGTAACGCATCCGGAGCTTTCTATCACTTTATTCCAGAGGAAAATGTACAGCTGATATCCGCCGAAGCAGGCGGACTTGGCGCTAATTCGGGCAAAACAGCCGCCTCTCTCACGGCCGGACGCGAAGGCATCATACATGGATTCAAGACCATGGTCCTTCTTGACGATGACGGAAACATCGAGGAACCTTACAGCATTTCCGCCGGTCTCGATTATCCTGGCATCGGGCCGATGCTCGCTCATCTTGCCGACACCGGACGCACCAAAGTAATCCCTGTAAATGATGACCAGGCACTCAAAGCTGCCCATGAAATCACAGCTCTCGAAGGCATTATCCCTGCACTTGAAAGCTCCCACGCCATTGCCGTGCTTGACATATTGAAATTCAAACCCTCCGACACTGTGGTGATTAATCTCTCAGGCAGAGGCGACAAGGATCTCTCCACCTATCTTGGCATCCCTGTCAACGAATAGGTTATATAGACATACACTGAAATAGGGAACCGCCCCGGAACGATGATGTTCCGGGGCGGTTCCCTATATTTTCATTGCGACAATGGCCTATTGTGCTATAGCGCCAAGCTCACGTATCCCACCTGTGAGAGGATTGAAATGCAGATATGACGGTGATTTCTTGGAAGTGAACAAATCAGGGTCAAGGCCGAACACTGCCCCATACTGGGCCACGTCAAAATCACCTTGACACAAGGTGTTGCCATCATACTGCAACGTCACCCTCGCAGTGCCGGGAATTCTGTAAGCCACTCCACCTTTCGGAAAACTTTTTGTCACCCCCTTGTCATTGACAGGCAATTTGCCATAAGAGGTCGGAGTGACAGTCACATAGATAGGATCGCCCGAGAGATCAGCCGGCTCAACGAGGCCATCCACTGCCGACAACCTGGCCACAATCATACGTTCAGGCTCACCCTCTTCGGGCACATATACACGGAATGTCTTTACCTCCACCGATGTCTGGGTTGTGCCGAGGAACATAGCTGTAAGAGCCTCCTCCTGAGCCGAAAGCTGCTCAAGTGCCAATTTCATAGCCGCACCGTCCGACGGCATGGCATCGGCCTGTCCTGAGATGATTTCGTTACGGTTGCCACGCAATTCATATATTTTTGCGGCTGCAAGTTCAGCTTTTTTTGCTGACGAACGGCTTTGTATCATTTCAGGAGTCACAGCCTGTTGGGCAACAGGACGCTGCAACACTGTGGGCTCGGGAGCCACAGCCGCGGGGAGCGGCGAAAGGTCAGGAGCGCCATCATACCCTTCGTCATTTATCGCCAAAGGAAAATTCTCATCATTGACCATAACATAAGCACCATTGCCACCCTTGAGTGTCACCAGATAACGCTGCTCTTCGTCGGCAAGCGCCACAGGGTTAATCACAGCCTCGGTGATACGCCATGAGGTCGAGGGAGCGAGGATAGGCACAGTACTGAGATATTTCTTGGCATACTGGTAGAAATCACCCGGAGTCTTGACGGTTTTCTCAACCGCTATCGTGACATCAAAGGCTGTTACGGGAAGTGTGTAAATCAATCCGTACTCACTCGCCTTGGTGGCAGTAAGTTTGGATGTGGACTGAGCTGCAGCTGTAGCCCCGGCCAGCAGTGCCATCCCAACGGCTATTGATATTATTTTTTTCATATCCTATATTGGCTTATTTTTAGTTCTTATCACTTCATTATCTGTTTGATGGCTCGTCCCACCGAGGATGCTATATCCATTGCCGTGGTGCCGTACTCACCCTCCGCCTCAGCAGCTATCTCACCGGCAAGACCGTGGATATACACACCGGCCACAGCGGCCGTCTCAGGTTTATACCCCTGGGCAAGAAGCGACGTTATCACGCCTGTCAGCACATCTCCGCAGCCTGCCGTGGCCATGGCTGCCGTTCCGGTGGAATTGAAGAACACCTTACCGTCAGGACGGACCGTGGCGGTGTAGTGTCCCTTAAGCACGATAATCAGCTTATATCTGTGTGCCACTTCAAGAGCCTTAAGCAATCGGGCTTCAGCTGACGCCTGCGAGCCGAATATGCGGTCAAATTCACCGGCATGCGGTGTCAGTATTGAGCCGGGGGCTATATGGTCGATAAGTGCCGGAATCTGTGAGACGATGTTGAGTGCGTCAGCATCAAGCACCATGGGTCTCTTGATAGTCTTTATCAATGTCTCCAGCGCACCCTTGGTGGCATCATTCGTGCCGATGCCAGGGCCCACACCTATGGCATGGTAACTGTATCGCGGAGTCATGTCGGAAATCAGGATATCATTCCTGTCAGGCGAGAACAGTGCCTCAGGCACAGTGGATTGTATCACGTCAAAGCCGCAGCGGGCAGAATGCACTGTGAGTTTGCCCACACCGGCCCTCAAGGCAGCCCTTGCAGCCATCTGTGCAGCCCCCATCATGCCATAGCAACCGGCTATCAGCAATGCATGTCCGAAATCGGCTTTAGAACAGAAGTCGGGCCTTGGACGTAGCACCTGGCGTATATCCTCGCGCTCCACATAGTAGTATTTGGTAGGGATCTCGTTGATAGCCCTTTGGCTCAACCCTATGTCGATAGTCTTCCACCTGCCCACCAACTGCGCGTTGTCGCTCAGGAAGAATGCCAGACGCGGGAACTGAACAGCCATGGTGATATCGGCATGCACGACATTGCGGTTGAGCACACGTGCATTCCAGTCACCGAACATACCTGATGGTATGTCGATGGAAATCACAGTCGCTCCCGATTCGCTTATGTGGCGTGCCAGTGACTTGAATCCACCTTCCAGAGGATCACGCAGACCGGTCCCGAAGAGTCCGTCGATAACCAGATGGTCAGGATTGAGCGTCGGGATTTCAGCACGGTCTATAATCTCTGTAAGATTTACATTTCCGAGAGTGAGAAGCTGCTGCTTCGCCAACCGGCAGTCGCGTGACAGACTGTTGCCTTTTACATTGAACAGCAGAATCTGCGGATTGAAGCCGGCTTCGATCAGGAGTTTCGCCACTATGAGAGCATCCGCTCCGTTATTACCCGATCCGGCGAAGATCACCGTCGGTTTCGATGGCCCCCAGTTGGCAAGGATTTCATTGACCACTCCTTCGGCCACGCGGTGAATCAGCTCCTGCGAGCTGACCCCTTCCTCCTCTATGGTGATGCGGTCAATATTGCGTATGCTTTCTGTGCTAAAAATCTTCATATCAGCTTCTCTATAAATCACATGCGGCTATAGTCCGCCAAAGACTGAGCCTTAACCGGACTTTAACCCACGCAAATTTACGAAACATGATTGGGAAAAACAAAATCATATTTCTAAATTATCTCAAAATCCAGTCCATCCCTTTTCAGGGCATTGCACAGCGCGTCAGTTGGCGAAACCAGCCAACGCTTCACATCAGGTATCCGCAGCAACGGCAGGTCATCTTCATGATCAGTCATCACGACTTCTATCTTACCTCCGGCCTCGCTCACGGCATTGCACACACGCAGTTTCTTTTCCTCACCGCGAGCCTCGACATATCCGCCGGCCTCAGTCGAAAGTCCGGTGGCTACACACATATCGAATCCGAATCTCTTGCCGAGCTCCGACGCGTAAAATGCAGGTGCAGCCGTAGCCAGCACACACATATAGCCTTCATGCTGTAGATTCCTGACTTGTTGCAGCACACTTGGATGAATCATTCCTGCAATATGGCGCACAAATATCGCCATCTCTTCACACCCTATAGCTTTCTCAACTTCGCGGTGAAAAGGGTATTTCATATCCACATGATGGATTAGTTTCAGTCTCCTCATGACCAGACGTACACCTATTGCGAATCGCTGTTTAAGACCCACATTTCGCACTTTACCGGCCAGGGTGAACTTAATCAGCTCATGCAGAGAGTTGCCGTTAAGAAGCGTTCCGTCAAGATCGACCACAACGCATGGACGCCCACCTGCACTTGTCATACTTTTCTTGCATCCATCGACCATGGGAATCTGATTAAAATTTTGTTGTGGAATAGGAAGAAATCCGGCTCAATCAAAGGCTGCGCGGTGGTGACTGTAATAGCTGCAGCCCTGACATCGGCGGATGGATTTTTTTCTCTCATGGCACGTACCACAGTCAACATTGTGGCACCGCTGTCAACCGCATCATCAACCACAATAATTCTCTTTTCACCCAGAACGGTCAAATCCTCGGGAAGACACCATCCGGCATGAGAATCGGCTCGTCGCCGACTCAACACAATTGCCTCCATAATTCTGAGGCTATTCAGCACCCATTCAGGCAAATATGACAAAAATCTGCGCAACTTGCCTTTCTTCGGTGTGGAACTCCGATGCAGTTCCACATATCTGAGATCCGCACCCGATAACAAAGGCATCATCTGCTCCGCCACGTAAGCCCCGCCGGTGCGGATCCCTACCACCATATCGGGTTGCCACCCTGAAGCCAAAACCTCATGTGCCAACCGACGGCATGCATCATTGAATCGCACATTGTCAAGTGTCACTACTCTCATAGGCTCAACATCTGTAGATGATACCGGCAAAAAATCTGAACCAACGCCGGCCGAGATAGCTGACAAGCACCCCGGCTTTGTTACGAAGTCTCACCTTGGGATTCAACAAACTGTCGCGTCGGTATTTCTTTATAAGAGCCCAACAGGCCTCTTTCCGTTCCACGAATTCATCGGCATCACACTGCGTTTCCATCAGACCGAGCATATTGAAATTGGCACTCAGTCTGCGGTCACGCGCCGCTGCCACAAGTGATGGATACCGCTCTTGCATATAACCCTCTATCCGTTCCGTGACCTTGAGCACATCAAGCCGGGCAGGGGTGAAACTGTTGATGAAACTACCGGCATGGTCACGGTAGAAGTACACCAAGTCATGGATGAAGGCTATCCGGTCTGCATTATCATACACACGATATAACCAGTCCAAATCCTCATAACGCAAACCCGGCTCAAACATGGTTGACGCCACTACTGACTTATGGAACAACTTGGCACAAGGAGATGAATCGGCACGATTCTGATATAACATCCGTTCGATAGCCTCTTCTGACGACAGCACATCCGTCCCTTTCATCATAGGCGGACAGCACTTGGGATAACTTCCAAAATAGAATCGTCCCACCGAAATCTCACATCGGTTTTCGGACGCGGCTTTGAGCAGACGTCCCAAAGCGAGGCTATACAGGCAGTCGTCGCTGTCAAGAAACATAATCCACTCCCCGCCGGCGAGTGACAGCCCCAGATTGCGGCTGCCAGAGACGCCGTTATGGGAATTCCTCACCAACCGGAAACGACGGTCGCGGGAAGCATATTCCTCGACCACCGCCGTAGTGCCATCTTCTGAGCCATCATCAACCACTATGACCTCAAAATCGCCATACTCCTGCCCGGCCACACTGTCAAGACACTCCCGGAGGTAGTTCTCAGAATTGTAGGCGGGTATTATGACTGAAATGACAGGCATGGCAAACGGAAGTAAGGTGGGACAAATGCACTATTGTTTCTGCAATTCGAAACCCGCCGTCATTCCGTCATACTGGTTAAGCAAAGCGGAAGCACCCTTGATGGTAGAGTTGTTGGTCAACGAGCCTACTTTCTCTATGATAGTCATGAGCTTCGACACATCGAATGTAAGCTCCATCTTCTTGCCGTTCATTATGATGTAGGTCTCCATCGAGCCTACATTTATTTTCTTCAGAGCCTGGAATTTAAACACAAAGTTGCCTGTCTCAGTGTTCTTCTGGATAGTGCCACTGAGTGTCATCATTTTAGCCTTGAAAGTGAATGTCGAGTCCGCGTTAATGGTAAGGACAAGCGAAGTAAGACCGGCTGTCTTATAGTAAGGAGCGAGCTTCGCTTCCACCTGCGATGCAGCTGCGGCACCGCCGGCTTTTAGCAGAAGATTGTCACTCTTAAATGACACCGCAGGTGCGGAATATGTCCAGGTTCCCACCAATTTATCGACAGTCAATGACGACGAGCCGACACCAAGGGCGTTGGCCACACCTGACAGCAAGTCACCGAGTCCACCCGATTTAGAATCGTCAGAAGAAGTGGAACTGCCGTTCTTAAACAGATCAGCCAGACCGCTCAGGGGGGAATCCTGCGAGGCTCCGGTGGCGGCATTCGACACCATGGAAGTCAATGTGAGAGAAAGTACTATTAAGGCAATTTTAAGTTTCATAGTTTATTTGTGAAATTAATAATCTATCGTTAATAATCATAGTCAAGCTGGAGGTCATCAATCCATAGCACAGCGCCGTTTCCCCCCGTGAAGTAGTCGCCGTATTTAGAAGCAGAAGCGGTACAGAGGATATAGCGGGGCACCCGAGATGTTGACTTATATTTAAGTTCAAACTCAAACTTGCTCCAGTCATTCACATCGCTGCCACACTCCATTTTGCCATAGGCTATCACATCGGAAGCCTCCGGGTCAAACAGGTGACGGTTGTTGGGGTTGGTGCGGATTTCAAAAGGCTCGGGTGCATCAATCAGTGCCACCCAGATAATGGCTGTGTCAGGACGGTTTTTCAAGTCCTCGAATCCTGTAGTAACACTGCTGATAGGTGCGGTCTTGTATTTGAAATATCCTTTCAGTTTAGTGGGGTGCAACGTGAAGGGACGGCCAAATGAAAGCACACCGTTTGTTCCGTCGGTCCTCACGTAGGTGCCCGCAAAAATATTTCCGGCAGCGAGTTTCCCAATCATACCGATACCAACGAAACGAGTCTCAAGCTGAGCCGCACGTCCTGATCCCGAAGGAGTGTCGTCAGTGGGGAAGGTATTGCTTGACCCGAGGGTAGTGGCACCCTTGTTTCCGGTATCCCAATACGATTCACCACCTTCGGCCCAGGGGTTCCACACCTTGCCGTTGAGCCACCAATTATCAAATGAACTGTTAGGCATCTGGGCGGTAGCCTGAGTTGTGAACATCACTTCCTCGCCATACTCCTCACCGCTATATGCCCTCGCCACATAGGATGTCTCGGGGACAAGTCCGGTAAGACGACCAGTAAACGAGCCACCGTTGACAGTCACCTGGCTATCGGTAAGCCGAATCCACGCATCACTGTCGGCCCTGCGATATTCAAATCCATTCTCCTTGCCGGCTTCGGCAGAACCATATAGCCAAGCCACACACGACCATGCATCCACTGCATCGGTGTTGACACTACTCTCGGTCGGGATGACATATATGGTCCACACAGATGTGCGTCCGAATTCGGTAACGGAGATTTCCACCGGTGATGAAAAATCGACTGTAGCGTCAGTGAGGTCAGGTGACATCACAGCGGTAGAGCCTGCAAGTTTTATTGATGTGACTTTTAGGTGCGAGATGGGGGCCTTGGCAGATACATAAGCAACTATACGGCGTCCGGGCACATCGATGGTTGATGCTCCTACCTGTTGCTCGACTGTGAAATAGCGGTCAATTGTCTGGACTGCCGATATGGTCCAGTCATACTCCTGATAGAGCGACACCATGGTGCTCACAGGCTCCGACAAGTCGATTCCGTTGAGAAATGAAGCCGAATCGGCCCATACAGCCGAATTTGGCGAGATATCATAACCTGTCACCACGACATCAGTGATGTCAACAGTCTCATTAAGGAACACGGTGACGGTGCGAGCCAAAGTATCTATGCTTGACGGTTGAAGCTGTCCCTCAACCTCGAAACTCAGGAAGTTGGGCTGGATGCGTGGATAAGGTATATTATTCTTGATGCAGCCTGTGACCATCAAAGCCAGCAGCCCTACGGCTATAGAACAGATTTTTTTTGTCATACTCTTATATGCAGACTCCTAAGCCGAAATTAATGTTAAACAAATTGAAGCGGAAATTGGCGCCCGACGAAGTACGTGTACCCTCATTCTCGCCGTTAGTGTATTGCTTGTCATGGGTTACATGAAGGCCAAACACACCGAATGAGACATTGAAGCAGACGTTGTCCATGATAAACATGGTCACACCCGGGGAGAAATTCAGGCTCCACTTGGTGGTCAATGTCTTGGTGTCGCGCACCTCATCGTTGTATTTACGCTTGAAGCGCGAAGAGCCACTGCCGAATCCAAGATCCACTTCGTTAAATATTGCAAAGCGTTTGGCTGTGCTGAGTCCGACATAATTACGATAGAACACCGAGGCAGTGTAGCTTTGCGAGTAGTAGCTCACATCACTGAGCGAGAAGTTGATGTCATCGTCAAAATCAACCGACAGACCTGAAAGGTCAGCTATGCCACGCGAGTAATTAAACTTCAAGCCCATACACTGGTTGTTCCGGAAGAAATAGCTTATGGTCGGCTGCACCGAATACAACTTGCCCTTGAAGTTGAAATTTTTTATCAGTGAGAGCACCTGGACATCATCGGTGTTAAATTCGCCATACGATGCCATAAGGCCGAATTGCCATTGTCCCTTCGGAACAAACAGGAAATTATATAGACCTCGGTCATAGCGACCGTAATTAGGTGTAGGCAGGATGATAGGTATCGTGTCAAGACCAACTATCACCCGCTCATTAAGCACCGATGGGTCAATCTGGGCAATGACTATCTTGCCATGTTCGTTGACAGGATATCCGTTGATTGAATCCTTATACACCGGCCATACAGGCAAGGTCTGTGTATGGATTTCACAATTCTCCTCAACGTTGGGCTCTGACAACGGTTCCTCAATGAGTGGTTTCATCGGAGTCGAGGATAAGGTTGGTTCCTCTGCTGTCCGGCTAACTGCCGGCAATGTCATGATAGTGGCTTCCTCGGCCACAGAATCAGGAGACACAACGCGTTTCACCCATATCACTGAGTCACCGGCCAAGGCGGCCACGGTGCGTGTGGTGCGATAAGTAGTCGTTGTGACGGTGGTAACAGTAGTGACTGTCGACACAGTGTCGGCCACTCCTGCCGGAGGTATTCCGGGAGTCTGGCTTCTGCCAACGAACGCACTGACACATCCGACAAGCACAAGCATCAAAAAGCGTAGCTGAAGTTTCATATCAATGCGGTGTTATAGATAAAATGCCACTCCGAAGGAGATGGAGAAAAGATTAATCTTGAAATTGGCATGTTTGGTCTCGCGGTGCGCCACATAAATCTGATCGGTCACAGAGCGGGTCTTGTTGTAATTAAATCCTAACACACCCACGCTGACCTCAAGCGCCGAATAATTGTTTAGAAACATTATCATGCCCGGCGTAAGACCCACGTTGAAGGAAAAATTCCGCTCATAGGTACCTGTCAGGTCATCCCCGGCTCCGTTTATGATTTTCGACTGGCCACCACCGATCTGGAGTTGCACCTCATTGAAAAATCCGAAGCGCATGCTGTTGCCAAGAGATATGTAGTTGCGGAAAGCAGCCGTGCCATAGTAGTTATGGGTTATGGAGTAGAGATTCTCCATGTCATAACTCGTCTCCGAATCAATGATTACGTTGGCATTGTCGAGGCGGGTGCGTGAACGCTGATAAGCAAAGCGTCCGCCAGCAGCGAGATTGTCGTGAAACGCATAGAACAACATGGGGCTCACCTTGAACGAGTAGGTGTCGCCGGCAAGATTCTCAATGATAAGGAACTGATAATTATCAAAATCGCTCTGTGTATAACTGACGTTCACACCTGTGATCCATTGACCTTCAGGGATAAAGGAAATCTGCTCCAAGCCTCTGCTGAAAGGCGCCTGAGCCCGGCCTACAGAGCTTCCTGCCAGCCAGACGGACACAATCAGGAGTAGATATTTAAAAATTCTCAGCATAGCAAAATGATTGGTTCTTAATAATTGAGGGGTGATGGTCTAATAAGCTAACGTCACATTGTCAAGCCATAACTGGCTTCCGACAGAAGCAGCCGTCACCGGATCGGGAGTAGTCACTATCGACGCCGACTCCTCGGCTATGGTGCCTATGGAGCGCGATGATGCAAACATGACTTTTATTCTTGTGGCTTTTACGCCGAAATATTCATAATCAAGCGGCACGGAGAATGCAGTGTAACCGGTGGCAATAGGCAGGTATTTGACCGCATGGGAAATTACTTTCTCCTCTCCCAGGATCTCGCCTATCACTTCCACTTCCACAAGTCCGACGTCGTTCTTATCGTCATCGCCGGGCTGATATTTGTAAAATCCGTTGAGCGACATTGGCCGCGCGTTCCATCCCATACCCTCATTATATTTCTCCTCACCCGAGGCGGCATCAAATGAGTAGCTTCCGATAAAGAGTTTACCGGCAGCCCGGTTGGCGATCCGCGGTATCACACGCGAATAGTTGATATACGGTTCACTTTCCTGAACATAGGGGTCGATCTCGGGGCCGTCTATATCATAAGCCACACTTCTGAGCAGCACCGCAAATTCACCGCTCTGGCAGTCGGTAACCGTATAGGTGGATGGCTGCATATACCATGTGTTCTGATTTTTTGCGCTGCGGTTTATTGTCTTGGAGTTGACATTGGCCCATTCTTCGGGTGTGGCATGGATATAAGTGGCATGATTCTGCCAGTTGAAAATTTCCACATTGGTCTGTGAATAACGGCCACCGCTTGGAAGGTTATCGAAACGTATGGTTCCCTTGCGCTCCTCAAAATCAGCATTGGGGAGCTGGGGTGTGGTCTCGGTTTTTACTTTCACCGCCGGAGTAAAGTCATCGTCGTCAGGACGTTCCATCATAGTGGCTTTGAACTCGTAGGTAGTTGACGGCACAAGACCCACCAGACCCACCATGCCACTCTCGGGGTAGCGTTCGAAAATACTGCCACGCTCACCGTTGACATATACGATGACCGTCTCGGTTATAAATTTCAGCATCGTGGCGTCCTCGGGAACAATACGCACGGCAGCATAATTGGCGAACGCATCGACCTCTATGTCAAAGGCGGGCATGACCCTCTCGACCACGACAGAAGCCCGAGGCTCGTCACAGTAAAGCACTCTCGCGTTCACGGCACCAGTCCCTTCGGGCATGCCGAAACGGACAAGATAAGTAGCATCGGCCTTCGGCTGAATGTCAATTATGGTAGCTTGTTCCCAATTCCCATCGGCATCCTGCACCTCCACAGCCACATTGCGTGTAAAACCAGGCGCTGAGGATCGGATGATGATTTCACCGATGTTCACACCGATAATGGACGTATTGGCCGCTAACACCTCGATTTCAACCGGAGTAGATTTCACTACCAGTGTGGAAGGCTCGCTTGCCCTGCCGGCATTATCGACACACATCAAAGCAAATGTCGACACGGAGGTGGGAGGGGTAAGATACACCAGATTGCCAAGAAAGTCAGTAAAGTCGACCATAAGGCCTCCGACCCGCTCTTCAACACTCAGTCCAAGCGACGAGAGAAGTTGTGAGGTTTCCGTAGCCAGATTGCACAGGTCAAGCTCGGGAGGTACCCCCTTGAGCATCAGGGAAGCCGACCGGGTGGAGAGATATAGATGCGAAACTTTGTCACCAAAGGAGACCTCGGCTGCCACTGTGGTAGATGGCGCATCACCTTCGGGGAGTTCCATTTCAATGCCTGATGCCCATCCAACCGGAGTGATTACCGGGGCCTCGGCAGATATGAATTGTTCTGTAAGTTCGATTTCATTCGTCTGTCCGTTCCCCTCCACCACTACTACCGGTACATCATCATGCAGAACAAAACCGATGCTGAGTTCATAGAGGACTCCGCTCTTGGCCTCATCATACCCGGCAGCTGCAAACCTCACAGGCCTTCCGTCGGGCAACACAGCTGTGACATAGAGCGTCATTACCCCGGGGTTAAGATAAAGAAGCCTCTCCTCTGAAGGGGTAACTGTGAAGTACTCCCCACCGTCCGAATGAAGCTCGGCCGTCACACCAGAGAAGTAATCCGTAAGTGCTGACGAAAAGTCAACCTTCACGGCACAACTCACCGGACGCAGAACAAGGGTGGTAAGGGAGGAATTACGGTCAGTAACCACAGCCTGACATTGGCCGTAGAAAAACGGTGAGTCAAATCCTTCAAGCTCCTCACTACCATACCATCCGGCCAAAGTGTACTGACCGATAAAATAATCGGCATTTTGTGTGAAATCATCAAACTTAGGCCAGGTGTTGGAGTAACGTCCGCTCTCATCACGCATATAAACGGTGACATCCCCCACAGGAGGGGCAGGAATGGACCAACCGCTCACCTCTTCTCCCGAAGGAGTGTAGAGACGATTATCAATTTCAATGCCGAGATTGAATTTCCCGACACCCGCCGACGAGTCCACTGAATCCTCGCTACAGCCGCAAGTCAACACCGGCAATGTGATGCCGAGTATCAACAAGAATATGAATTTGTGAAGCAGATTGGTCATTAACGGTCTTAAAATCTTGTCAGAGAGTCACGTGAGTGGCTGACAACGGACTCTTAAGAAATATTTCGGCCAATTCGGTGAATTTAGCCGGATTTTCGGTGGTGAGATATGTGCATGTGCCTCCACGTGTACACTTTTGATCCATCTCGGGGTGCCGCGACAGATAGTCCTTAAGGCTCATGGCCACCAGTTCGCCTTGAGTTATGATTCTAGCACGCCCTGCCACCTGCTTTTCAATCTTTTCAAGCAGGAGTGGATAATGTGTGCAGCCGAGAATCACGGTGTCAATCTCGGGCTCCTGTCCAAACAGTTCCTCGACATACTTTTCCACGAAATAGTCGGCGCCTGGAGAGTCAAACTCGCGGTTTTCAACCAACGGGACCCACATAGGGCACTCAACAGAAACAGTGCGGAACTGCGGGAAGAATTTAGCGATCTCGATGTCGTAGGTGCCAGAACTGATTGTGCCTGGGGTACCCAACACACCGATATTGCCGTTTTTCGTAATGCTACCCAATGCCTCCACCGTAGGGATGACGACTCCAAGCACACGGCGGTCAGCATCAAGTTCAGGAAGGTCCTTCTGCTGGATGGACCTCAACGCCTTGGCCGAAGCAGTGTTGCATGCAAGAATCACCAGATGGCAACCACGTTCGAAAAGCGACTTCACGGCCTCAAGTGTAAATTCATACACCACGTCAAAGGAGCGCGTACCATAGGGGGCACGAGCATTGTCGCCAAGATACATATAGTCATACTCAGGAAGGGTCTTACGAATCTCCTTAAGGATTGTCAGACCGCCGTAACCTGAATCAAAAACCCCGATGGGACCTGGTGAGGATGGAAGCATTTCAGTAGATGTTTAAAATGTATTTTTTAATATTGCCAATCTCCGGCTGCAAGCATAACGCCTCACAGCCGGAGATGGTTTAAGGGAAAATTCGGACGTGTCAGTATCAGGCTACAACGTTGAGAAGATAGTTGTAGAAGTAGCTTATGATACCGAGGCCGATGATGCCGGCAACGCAGATCCACATGCCGAGACGCTCGCTGCATGCCGAACGGAATGTAGCAATCGGTGTCTCACTGTCATTGATGAACATCGCCTTCACTACGAGCAGATAGTAGTAGAGAGAGATGATGGTGTTAATCAATGCTATCAGCACCAGCACGTAGAGAGCCACTGACTCCGAACCGCTGAGTGCGCTTGTGAATACAAAGAATTTGCTGAAGAAACCTGCAAAGGGAGGAATACCGGCCAATGAGAACATGGCAAGCATCATGGTGAATGACAGGCGCGGGTTGGTCTTGTAGAGACCATTGTAGTCGGTCATCTCCACTTTGCCGGTGGCGTTCTCGATAGCTCCAATCACACCGAAAGCGGCGAGGTTGGAGAACACGTAAACCAGCACATAGAACATCAGTGCCGAAACGCCCATCGGGGTATCGCCCACAACGGCAAGCATGATGTAACCGGCCTGCGAGATGGATGAGAAGGCGAGGAATCGCTTCATGTTCACCTGACGCATGGCGAAGAGGTTACCTACAGTGATGGTAAGGATGATGAGGGCATAGAGCATCCATTCCCAAGCCTCAGAATAAAGAGTGCCGAACACCTGGGTAAGCACCACAAGGAAGGCAAAGGCAGCCGAGCCCTTGGAGATTACCGACAGATAGGAGGTGACTGATGTAGGTGCACCCTGATAAACGTCGGCAGTCCAGAGGTGGAAGGGAACCAATGAGATCTTGAAACCGAAGCCGGCCATCACGAACGCGAGACCAACCACTGTCATCACACCGAAATTGGAAGCGATGGCGTAGCTGATACCCTCATAGTAGAGAGTGCCGCAAAGACCGTAGACGAGCGAGAGGCCCATCAGCAGGATGGCAGACGAGAACACGGCTGTGAGGACATATTTGATAGCTGCCTCGTGGCTCTCATAGCGGTTCTTGTCAAAAGCGACAAGCGCGCAGAGAGGAAGCGATGCAGTCTCAAGCCCGATGATGAACATGAGGAAATGGCGGCTCGAAATCATGAAATACATACCCAGGAGCGTAAGCAGTATAAGTTCATAGAACTCTCCGCGGCGCACCGATGTAAACTCCGAGTTGGCCCATTTGATTGACTGGATAAGCACTATCAGCACACCCACATTGAGGATGTTCTTGATAGCCACCATGACCGGTGAAGTGACATACATTCCTGCAAAAGCTACAGCGTCGGCCTTAACCACGGGGCAGAACCCCCAGGCCACAAGGACAGCCATCAGCACGGTGGTTATCACCGGCAGCGCACCCTGCGACTTCTTGCATGCGAAAGTATCGTAGAGGAAGACTAATAGGAATATGATTAGCAATCCTATTTCCTGCTTCAGTGCTAAAAATTGTGAGTAATCCATTGCTATTAATCTGTGATTAGTTCAATCCTAAAACTGTGAAAATTTGAGGGCTGAAAGTGAACTTGATGAGGTCGGCGAAGAAATTGGGGAAACAGCCGATGGCAGCCACACACACGATGAGAGTGGCGGTCGAGAGGCGTTCCCACCATTTTGCATCTGTAAGAGTCATGTGATGCTTGTCGTAAACCGGACCATAGAGCAGCTTGCCGACCACTCGGAGAATGTACACGGCAGTGGTCACGATAGAGCTGCATGCCACGATGACAAACACGCGGTGGAAGAGGTCAGTGTGCTGGAACGAACCGACGAAAATGGTCATTTCGGCAACGAAACCTGAAAGACCCGGCAGACCGAGCGATGCCATACCGGCAATCACATAGCAGACAGAGAGGTAGGGCAGTATCTGCATCATACCACCCATCTGACGGATGTCGCGGGTATGGGTACGACCGTAAATCATACCGATGAGCGCGAAGAAGAGAGCCGTCATCAGACCGTGGGAGAGCATCTGCATGATAGCACCTGTCATCGCAGTGGTGTTAAGCATGAGTATGGCGAAAAGCACCAGACCGCAGTGTGACACCGACGAATAAGCATTGATGTACTTAAGGTCGTTCTGGACACATGCGCTGAACGCACCGTAGACAACCGAGATACCGGTGAGGATGATAAAGATCCATGCGAGTTCGTTGGCTGCCTGGGGCATCAGGTAGATGGCCACACGGAAGCAACCGTAACCACCGAGCTTCATGAGCACACCTGCGTGGAGCATTGACACAGCTGTCGGGGCCGAAGCATGACCGTCGGGCGACCATGTGTGGAACGGAAACATCGCACCCAGCACACCGAAGCCCACAAATGTCATCGGGAAAAGGAATTTCTGCCAGCCCACTGAGATGGCCTCGTTCTTGGCAATCTCAAGGATGTTCCACGTGAGGGGCTCCCCTGCAGGAGCTGAATGGTAATAGATACCGATAAGACCGAGCATCAGGAAGGCCGAACCGCCCATGAGCATCAGGGTCAACTTCATGGCTGAATAGTTCTTGTTGCCGCTGCCCCACACGCCGATGAGAAGATACATCGGGATGAGAGCGACCTCATAGAACATAAACATGGTGAAGAGGTCAATCGAAATGAAGAAACCGTATACACCGGTGGAGAGGAGCACCAGCCAGAGGAAGAACTCCTTGGGCTGAGGTATTTCCCACGAAGCGAAGCTACCGGTGATGAGGATGATGCCGGTGAGGATAAGCATGGCGATTGATATGCCGTCAACACCCACAGCGAGATGGATGTTGAGCGGAGCGAACCACTCCCATGAATCCACATAGAGCATGGGGTCGTCAACACCTGCGGCACGAAGAGCCAGATAATCGACAAGAAGCCAGATAGAAAGGGCGGTGAGGGCGATGGACCCTACGACTGCCACAGCACGTATCTGCTTGATGTTCTGGCAGAGGGCAAGACCCAAGAGCATAACCAAGGGTATTACCACAAAGTAGATTAATATATTGGAAAACATATCGTTACTATATTTGCTACGTTTAGACTATCAGAGGATACAAACTGCTGTTACCAGACCGAGTACAACGGCACCGATGAGATACCACCAGATGTACATCTGAACTTTACCGCTCTGGAGGCCCTTGATGGCATAGGACGCCTTGTTGGTGACATAGGCGAAACCATCCATAGTGCCGTCGATGATGTGGCGGTCAAACCATGCTATAGGTTTGCAGATACCGTCAAAGATTATACGACGTGTGATGAAGAGGTAAATCTCATCCCAGTAGAAGCGGTGGAGGGCAGCTGTCCAGAGCCAGCGGCAAGAGTCGGCCATGCGGGTGGGCTTGTCGTTTTTCTTGAGATACAGCCAACCTGCAAATAGGATTGACAGGATTGCTATACCCATGCTGGCAGCGGCTACCTTAATATCGATATGGATAATGTATTCATGGCCGTCGAATGTGACGAACTTGCCGAAAGAGATAAAGCCGCAAACTGTAGAGACGATGGCAAGGAAAATCAGCGGCAGAGCCATGGGCAGCGGAGCCTCATGGGGAAGTGACGCATGATGACCGTGAGCCTCAGCCTCGCGTACACGAGCCTCGTAGTCGGGATTGTCCCACCAGAAGACGAGGAAGTACATACGGAACATATAGAATGCTGTCATGGCAGCAACCATCATCATCCATGCACCCCAGAACCAGTGGTTGGCGAAGCAAGCTGTCAGAATCTCATCCTTTGACCAGAAACCTGCGAAGGGGAAGATACCTGCGATGGCGAGACAGCCGATGAGGAAGGTGATGTGGGTGACAGGCATATATTTGCGGAGACCACCCATGGCGGTATAGTTGTTGGAGTGAACAGCGTGGATCAGGGCACCTGCACCGAGGAAGAGGAGGGCCTTGAACATCGCATGGGTGAAGAGGTGGAACATGGAAGCCATATATCCGAGACCCTCATGGATGGCGACATTGTCACGAGAAGCCACACCGAGCGACACCATCATGAACGCAATCTGCGAGATGGTGGAGAAGGCGAGGATACGCTTGATGTCGATCTGTGTACATGCCACCACGGCCGCATAGAATGCGGTGACGGCACCTACAACGGTAATGAATGTGAGGGCAGCGTCCTCAAGCATATAGAGGGGGAAGAGTCGAGCCACGAGATACACACCGGCAACCACCATGGTGGCGGCGTGGATAAGAGCCGATACAGGGGTCGGGCCTTCCATCGCGTCGGGAAGCCAGATGTGGAGCGGAAGCATGGCCGATTTACCCATACCACCGGTGAAGATGAGAACCAACGCCCATGTGAGGACAGAAGCACCCATGAAAGTGGCGCCACCGAAGCTGGCAAGCACACCCTGAGGATTCTGGGTCATCGGGAGGAAGTCGAGCTGCTTGGTGTAGAACGACAGCACGAGGATGCCGAGCAGGAAGCCAAGGTCAGCGAAACGAGTCACGATGAATGCCTTCTTACATGCTGACACAGCCGAAGGAAGGGTGTAGAAGAAACCGATGAGGAGGAATGACGAGGCACCCACGAGCTCCCAGAAAATGTACATCTGGAAAATGTTGGTGGCCACAACCAGACCGAGCATCGAGAAGCTGAAGAGCGAAAGGAACGCGTAGTAACGCTGGAAGCCTTTCTCCCCCTTCATGTAACCCAATGAATATACATGCACCATGAATGAGATGGTCGGGATGACTATCAGCATCATGGCTGAAATCGGGTCAAGAAGGAAACCGAGCTTTATGGCGAGGAAATCGGTAAACTGAAGCCATGTCTGATCAAACACCACATACTGCAGGCGAGTGGTGCCGTCGACGAAATCAGGATTTCCCGAGAAGTAATAGGTGAACGCCGTGTAATAGGACAAAACCAACACGGTACCCATGCCGAGTGTGCCGAGCGCACCGGCAAGTTTGTGGCTCATCTTCACGCCCACAAGTCCCAGGAAGAGGAACATAAAGAGCGGAATGGCCAATATTAGAATAGGTATTGTAATATCCATAGCGCGTATTAGTATTTCATTTTAGTTGCGTCGCGGACATCAATGTTTTTGCTCACACGGAATAGGTTGATGATGATGGCGATGGCGAGCGCGGTCTCAGCGGCGGCTATAGCGATGCCGAAGAGAGTGAACATCCAGCCTTCCATCGATCCCGGATAGAGATAACGGTTGAAGACGACAAAGTTAATATCGACAGCATTGAGCATCAACTCAAGCGAGATGAGCATGGCAATCATGTTGCGGCGGGTGAGGAAACCATAGACACCGCAGCAGAACATCACAAGTGCCGGGACGAGATACCAGATCAATGTTATATCCATGGGTAGAATTAACGTTTACGGGCGATAACCACGCCACCGATTATACATGCGAGTAATAACACACTGACAGCCTCGAACGGAAGAAGATACTGCTGATAGCCTGAACCGAGCATCGCCTCACCGATTTCATGCATCGTGGGGTTGCTCATGAAGGGGAGCGAAGTGAAGAGGTCGGCACAACGCGAGCATAACGCCCAGGCTGTGGCTCCTCCCACGGCGATCGCGCCCAGGAGACCGAGAAGTTTCTTCCTTGAAGCCAGTTGCTCACTGTTGTCACCGGGACGGGTGGTCAGCAAAATCGAGAACACGAACAGAACCACGATACCTCCGGCATACACCGCAATCTGCACCGAGCCCAGAAACTCATAATCGAGCTTGAAGTAGAGGGCAGCTGTGGCAAAAAGGGTGAAGAGCAGATATGTGGCCGCGCGCAAAATCTTGCGAGTGGTGACAGTCAGTACTGAGAAGATGACAATCGCAAGCGCGATTATCCAGTAACAAATTGTACTTCCTACTGATTCCATATACTGTGATAGTAATTAATTTTAGTTGTTATCGGCCTGGTTGTTACCGGCTGCGGCAGCCTTCTGCGCCTTAAGCTGGGCGGCTTTTTCGAGGGCGGCACGTATTTTGGCCTGCTTTTCGGGGTCACCGGCAGCGGCCTCAAGAGCCTTCTTGGCCTTTTCGTCAAGCTCGGGAGCGGCGGACGCCGGTGCAGGCTCACCTGCGGCGGCAGCTTTTTTGGCAGCGGCGGCAGCCTTGGCGGCGGCGAGCTTAGCCTCTTTCTCGGCCTGGAGCTTGGCTATCTGTTCGGGAGTGGGCTTTGGCTCCTCCTTCTCGGGGAGATAGTTGAGATGTTTGACAAGCTTCCCACGTGTGAAGACAGCCTGTTCGAAATCATTCGAGAACTCGAGGGCATCAGTAGGACAGTTAGTCACACAAAGCTGACAGAATGTGCAGCTTCCGAGGTCATAAAGATACTTGTCGAGTTTCTTTTTCTTCTTGCCGTCCCAAGTTTCCACCATCTTGGTGTCGAGCTTGATAGTGCCGTTGGGGCACACACGCTCGCAAGTACCGCACGCAATACATTTATGATTACCCTGATCGTCATATTTGAGGGTCAGGATGGCGCGGAAGCGGTCGGCAACCGGGAGGTTATCGCGGTTGTCGGGGTACTCTTCAGTGATTTTGGGGGTGACAAATTCCTTTCCGGTCACCTGCATGCCTTTGATAAGGCTTGCAATGCCGGAACCGAGATTAGAGAAATATTCTTTTACACTTCCCATTGTTTATCTATTGTTTTTTGTTTTCTTAGTTGCGGGGCTATGCTCACTGTTTGGCCTGGCCTCCGATGATATCGAGAAGCTCGGTAGTGATGCTTTGCTGACGGAGTTTATTAAATTCAATCTGGAGCTGTTCGAGGAGCTTCTTGGCGTTGTCGTTGGCGCTCTGCATTGCCATGATGCGCGCAGCCTGTTCGGCGGCACGGTTCTCCGTGAAGACTTCCTGCATCACAGCGAGCAGGAACATCGGGAGCACCGACACGAAGATAGTGGCGGCATCAGGCTCGAAGATGCAAGGGCGACAGATGGCCTTGACGTCCTCGCCTGTAAATGACTCGGGAAGCACCGGGAGAAACTGCTCGGAACGCAGACGCTGACGGCTCACGCTCTGGAAATTCATGTAGAGAAGCTCCACCGAATCCAGGACACCGTCAAGGAAACGCACCTCAAGTTCATGGGCGAAACGCTTCACTTCGTCACCGCTTGACTTGGAGGTGACACCTTCAAGGCTCTCCATGGTGATGTTTGAACCGGTAATCTTCGAAACAGCTTTGGTGATTTTACGGCCTACAGGGAAAATCACCATCTTCACGTTGTCGCCGTACTTTTCGCGGCATTCACGCAAGCGGGCGAGAAGCCCTTTGAAGATGTTGATGTTATAGGCACCGCAAAGACCGTCATCCGAACCAAGGACCACGATACCCACTGTCCTCACCTCACGAGGCTCGGTCAATGGCGACGAAAACTCGGCATCGGCAGTCAACAGGTTGCCGATGATAGTCTCGATCTGCTGGCGGAAAGGGAGTAGCCGACGCAGGTCACCTTCGGCACGGTGCATCTTGGCCGAGGATATCATCTTCATCGCCCCGGTAATCTTCTCGCTCGAAGCCACCGATCCGATTCGTCCTTTGAGTTCGCGTAATGTAGCCATTTATAGTTTCTATATTTTTTAAATTCGAGTTTTCAGCATTCGGTCAGGAGAGCCAGACCGGGTGAATGATCATTCCCGGCATGACAGCCCCGAGCGGATGGCTTATTTGTAGCGTGCTGCAATCTCAGCGGCCGCCGATGTGAGCTTTTCGGCCACATCGTCATCGAGTTTTCCGGCAAGGATAGCCTCGATGGCCTGGGGATATTTGGCATGCACGAGCTGGAGGAAGAGCTTTTCGAACTCTGCCACCTTGTCGAGGGGAACATTTTCAAGCAGTCCTCGTGTGCCGCAGAAAATCACTGCCACCTCATCCTCTACAGCCATAGGAGAATACTGAGGCTGGATAAGGAGTCGTTCGTTCTTGCGGCCCTTGTCGATGACACGTGCGGTAACCGGGTCGATATCGCCGCCGAACTTGGTGAACGATTCGAGCTCACGGAACTGTGCCTGGTCGATCTTCAGCGTACCTGCCACCTTCTTCATCGACTTGATCTGAGCGTTGCCACCTACACGTGACACGGAGATACCCACATTGATGGCCGGACGGATACCGCGGTTGAAGAGGGCGGTCTCAAGGAATATCTGGCCGTCGGTGATAGAGATAACGTTGGTAGGGATGTAAGCCGACACGTCACCTGCCTGTGTCTCGATGATAGGAAGCGCGGTGAGCGAACCTCCACCCTTCACCTTGCCTTTGAGCGATGCGGGAAGGTCATTCATATTCTCTGCCACCTGCTGGTTGTCAATGATTTTAGCGGCACGTTCGAGCAGACGGCTATGGAGATAGAAGATATCACCGGGATATGCCTCACGACCTGAGGGACGCTTGAGGATAAGTGAGATTTCGCGGTAAGCCACAGCCTGCTTTGAGAGGTCATCATAGATGATGAGCGCGTCACGGCCAGTGTCGCGGATAAACTCACCGATTGCCACACCGGCAAAGGGGGCATAGTAACGCATCGACGCTGAGTCAGAAGCGGTAGCGGCAACCACCACAGTATAATCGAGTGCACCGTGCTGACGGAGAGTCTCCACGATAGATGCCACTGACGATGCCTTCTGGCCGATGGCGACGTAGATACAGTAGACAGGCTTACCGGCCTCGAAATTCTTACGCTGGTTGATGATGGTGTCAATAGCGATAGCGGTCTTACCGATCTGGCGGTCGCCGATGATAAGCTCACGCTGGCCACGACCTATAGGCACCATAGAGTCGATGGCCTTGAGACCTGTCTGGAGCGGCTGCTTTACAGGCTGACGGAATATGACACCGGGAGCCTTGCGCTCAAGGGGCATGGGAAGGAGTTCACCTTCGATAGGACCACGGCCGTCGACAGGCTGACCCAAGACGTTGATGACACGTCCGAACACGCCGTCGCCCACATGGATTGATGCAATCTCACCGGTACGCTTTACGGTCATGTTCTCGGTGACCTTGTTAACGTCGTTAAGGAGGATGACACCCACATTACTCTCCTCGAGGTTGAGCGCCACACCTTTAACACCGTTTTCAAATTCTACGAGCTCGTTGGCGCAGACATTGTCGAGCCCATACACGTGGGCCACGCCGTCGCCAACCTCGAGCACTGTGCCGGTTTCTTCAAACGACACTTTTGAGTTGACGTTCTCGAGCTGCTGTTTTAATACCTGTGAAATCTCGCTTGGGTTTATCATTGGTCAAGTGTGATTTTTTGATTTAGTTGCTTAAAAGTTTCAAACGCAATTGCTTCAATTCATTAGCAATCGAAGCGTCAAGTTTTTCGTTGTTTATTCTTACAGTGAAACCTCCTATGAGGTCAGGGTCGACACTATGGCTATACTCCATGGTGCCGCCGTTGAGATGACGCTCGATGAGCTTTTTGAGTCTATCCTCCTCCGCCGTGGCAAAAGGAGCGGCCGAGGTTACGGTCACGAGATATATGTGATGCGCATCGCGGTATATTTTCATATATGCGAGTGCGACGTCACGGACCGATGCCATGCGATTATTATCGACAAGAAGCTGCAGAAACCGCGCGAAGACTTTGTCATCGTCGGTGGCACCTGAGGCGGTGAGCAGCAACTTCACCTTGTCGGAACTGCCGACAAATGGATTGGCCATGACCTGCTGCAGCTGTGGTTCGGAAGCAAAGGAGCTTTCGAGGGTGTGCATCATGTCATAGACACGCTCGTCGACGTGGTTTTCGCTGGCATACTCGTAGAGAGCTTTGGCGTAGCGGCTGGGGATGAGACCTTCGTTCATTGCGTACTTTAGAGCCTTAGAGGATTTGTTGATTCGTTAAACTGCCTCTTAGTTTTGTTTCTCGATTTCGTCGAGCAGAGAGTTGACGAGCTTCTCCTGAGCCTTTTCGTCCTTCATCTGGTTGCGCACCACTTTCTGGGCGATATCAAGGGCAAAGGTTGAGACCTCGTTACGGAATTGCTGCTGCGCTTCCTTTCGGTCCTGCTCGATTGATACCTTTGCGGCATCCATCACCTTCTTGGCCTCGGTCTGAGCTGCCGCGCGGGCCTCCTCGATGATCTGTGTCTTCATCTTGTCGGCCTCGCGGAGCATGTCGGCCTGCTGGCGACGGGCGTCCGCTATGTATTTATCCGCCTCTTCACGGGCATGGTCAAGCTGTTCTTTGGCATTTTGAGCATACTCCACACCTTTGTCGATGAGGTCGGCTCGGTCAGACACTCCTTTCATGATCGCAGGCCAACCCCATCGCCACAGGATGACGAACAGGATGGCGAACGACACGAACATCCAGAATATCAGGCCGAAATCAGGCGTGAATAGTTCCATAATATAATGATGCCGAAGATTAGCCTACGAACATTGCGAGGATACAAACGATAACTGCGAAGAGAGCAACACCTTCGATAAGTGCGGCGATAACGATCATGTTACTGCGGATGTCGCCGGTTGATTCTGGCTGACGAGCGATTGCTTCCATGGCTGAGCCACCGATTTTACCGATACCGATACCGGCACCAATTGCTGCGATTGCTGCACCGATGCATACGCCGATGCCAAGTGTTCCTTCGATAGCTGCTAAAATCATTGCTAACATAATTGTTGAGTTTTAAAGGGTTGATTATTGTATTTTTTTAATTTTTAGTTCTGTTTTTTAAAATCAGCCTTGGGTTGCTGGCTGGGTCTTGGCCGGCTCCTCGGCTTTGTCGTGTCCTTTCTCATGATGACCCTCCTCCTGGCCGAGGGCTATGAAGAGTGTCGAGAGCATGGTGAACACATAAGCCTGGATGAAGCTCACAAGCACATCGATAAGGAGCATGAACACTGAGAATATCACTGATACCACAGCGGTAGCACCGGTGACCACGGGCCCCATGGCCGCGAAGATGAATATGAGCAAAGTGAGCACTATCACTATCATGTGGCCACCCATCATGTTGGCAAACAGACGCACCGTGAGTGCCGCCGGTTTGGTGAACACACCGAAAATCTCGATGATCGGCATGATGGGGAGGGGATATTTAAGCCACCAGGGCACATCGGGATTGAAAATCTCTTTCCAGTAATGCTTTGTGGCAAAAAGGTTGGTGATGAGGAATGTGATGATGGCGAGCACCAGTGTCACTGCAATGTTGCCTGTGAGGTTGGCACCACCGGGAAATATCACTATCAGTCCCAACAAGTTCATTATCAAGATGAAGAAGAACACGGTCAAAAGATAGGGGGCAAACTTGTTGGCCTTATCCTTGAGGGTAGGCTTGATTACACCGTCGTAAATGAACAGAATCACAAACTCGATGGCTCCAACCATCTTGCGCGGTCCTTTCATACCCTGGGTGCGATGCCAGTGAGCCACCGACATGATGGCCCATATCACCAAAAGCACTGCGATAAAAACGCCACACACATTTTTGGTAATAGAGATATCGATGGTTGGCTTTACTTCCTTTCCATCAATGATTTCAACCACCTTGCCTTTATATTCGCTATCCTTACCGGCAATCTTGAATTCGGCATTGCCGTCGCGATATATCTCGCCGCCGGTCACCCTTGACGAGGAGAACACATGCAGACCGTCGCTTCCCCACACGATGACAGGAAGAGGCATGCGCTTGTGATGATTGAAGGGCACTTCCCATCCGTAACCGTCGCCGAGGTGCTCGAATATTATTCCCTGGGCGTCAATGCCATCCTTCTTCTCCCCATCGTTATGCTCCGAAGCGAACGCACCGAGAGGAAGAATCATGGCCAGAAGAGCCAGAGCGATTGTCGTAAAGATGTTTCTGTTCATCGTCACCGTAATATTATGAATCAATAATCGGGTGGTGGTTAATAGATGCATACCGACACGATATCCTTGTCGACATCCACGATGCCACCGGCGATATCCACCTTCTGCTCTCCGTCGGCCCCGGTATAACGGACTGTGCCTGGCGTAAGGGTGGAAATCAGGGATGCGTGGCCCGGCAGGACGGTAAACGCCCCGAGGGCTCCGGGGAGATGAACCACTTTCACCTCTCCTTCGAAGACTATGTCCTCGGCCGATATGACTTTCAGTATCATTATGCGTCGTTATTTAACTTCAGCAAGGAGTTTCTTACCCTTCTCGATAGCCTCGTCGATGGTTCCGACATTAAGGAAAGCCTGTTCGGGATACTCATCCATTTCGCCGGAGAGAATCATCTTGAAGCCACGGATAGTCTCGTTGAGAGGCACCATGACACCGGGGAGGCCGGTGAACTGCTCGGCCACGTGGAACGGCTGGGAAAGGAATCGCTGCGCACGGCGGGCACGGGCCACAACGAGTTTGTCCTCGTCAGAAAGCTCGTCGACACCAAGGATGGCGATGATATCCTGAAGTTCGTTATATTTCTGAAGAAGCTGCTTGACTGCCTGTGCTGTGTTGTAGTGATCCTCACCGATGATATTGGGGTCAAGGATACGCGATGTTGATTCCAGCGGGTCAACGGCAGGATAAATACCGAGTTCCGAGATCTTACGGCTAAGCACCGTGGTGGCATCAAGGAAGCTGAATGTGGTGGCAGGAGCGGGGTCGGTCAAGTCGTCGGCCGGCACATAGATTGCCTGCACCGATGTGATTGAGCCATTCTTGGTCGAAGTGATTCGTTCCTGGAGGGCACCCATCTCAGATGCGAGGGTTGGCTGATAACCCACGGCTGAAGGCATACGGCCAAGAAGAGCCGACACCTCTGAACCGGCCTGGGTGAAACGGAAGATGTTGTCGATGAAGAGGAGGATGTCCTTACCGCCGCCATCCTGATCGCGGAACTGCTCGGCAACTGTCAGACCTGAAAGAGCCACACGCAGACGTGCACCCGGGGGTTCGTTCATCTGACCGAACACCAAGGTAGCCTGTGACTGTGCCACCTGGTCCATATCGACATCGGCGAGGTTCCACTCACCTTTCTCCATGCCTTCCTCAAACTTTTTGCCATATTTCACAACGCCGCTCTCGATCATCTCACGGAGAAGGTCGTTACCCTCGCGGGTACGTTCACCAACACCGGTGAATACAGAGAAACCGTTGTGACCTTTGGCGATATTGTTGATGAGCTCCATGATAAGCACTGTCTTACCCACACCGGCACCGCCGAAAAGACCGATTTTACCACCCTTGCTGTAAGGCTCGAGAAGGTCAATCACCTTGATACCGGTAAAGAGGATTTCAGTACCGATAGTGAGGTCCTCGAATTTAGGAGCCGGCTGATGGATGGAACGGAGTTTATCGCGGTCGAGTTCGGGGAGACGGTCGATGGCATCGCCAATAACGTTGAGCAGACGGCCTTTCACCTGGTCACCGGTAGGAACGGCGATCGGGCGTTCAAGGTTGTCGACACGAGTACCGCGCTGCAGACCGTCTGTACTCTCCATAGCCACACAGCGCACGGTGTCCTCACCGATATGCTGCTCCACTTCGAGTATCAGTTGCGAACCGTCGGCACGGTCCACCTTCAAGGCGGTGTAGATAGGAGGGATGAGATTGTCATCACCTTCAAATATCACGTCGACCACAGGGCCGATCACCTGGGCGATTTTGCCAAATTTTTCACTCATCGCGTGTATTGTTTTTTAGGCTCTGAGATCAAGCCTGTTCTAAAGTTTATTAATAATCAGATTTAGAGATACCATTTGAAAGTCACTATCAGCACCATCAGCACGAGGTTGAAGAGGTTGATAGGGAGGAGATACTTCCATTCGAGGGTAAGAAGCTGGTCGATACGCAGACGCGGGAAAGTCCACTTGAACCAGATGATGATGAACGAGAGAGCCACCGCCTTACCGATGAACCAAACCACCGATGGGATATAATCCATGATGTGGTTGAAGCCATCCCAGCCGGGAATATGAAGCGGCATCCAGCCTCCGAAGAAGAGGAGCGCTGCCACACCCGAAACAATGAAAAGGTTAAGATACTCGGCAAGATAGAAGAAACCGAAATGGATACCGGAATACTCGGTGTGATAACCGGCGGTAAGCTCACTTTCGGCCTCAGGAAGGTCGAAGGGGCCTCGGTTTGTCTCAGCGGTACCTGCTATCATGAATATCACGAAGGCGATGATAGCGGGGATGTGGCCCGAGAAAATGAACCAGAGATGGTTCTGAGCCTCGACGATGCCACCTACCGACATTGTGCCGGCCATGACTACCATGGTAACGACGCACAAACCCATCGAAAGCTCATAGCTGACCATCTGGGCACCTGAACGAAGCGCACCGATGAGAGTGAACTTGTTGTTTGATGACCAACCGGCCAAAAGGATACCAAGCACACCGATTGACGAAACAGCAAGCAGGAAGAAAATTCCGACATTGAAGTCAATGATCTGCAAGCCATTACCCCAGGGCAGCACGGCAAAAGCCAGCATGGATGCGATAATCACCAGATAGGGCGCGAGCGCGAAAAGGAATTTATCAATGTGATTGAGCGAGATAAGCTCCTTGATAAGAATCTTGAACATATCCGCCACGCTCTGGAGCAATCCCCAAGGGCCTACGCGGTTAGGACCGAGACGGCACTGGAAATAAGCACACACCTTACGTTCAAAGAGGATGTAGAAGAGAGCCAGCACTGCATAAAGCAGCATCAGCCCCACCCCGATCAAGAGGCACTCCAGGGTGACAGCGAGCCACTCGGGCATGAAGCCCAGAAAGAGGGAATGAAGCCAAGCGGTTCCAACTGATAAATCTTGCATAACGTATTGATTATTACTATATTTGCTCTAAAATAATTCTTCTAATGACACAACGGTATCAGCGGTCGATATCGGGAACGATATAGTCAAGTGAGCCACCGATGGTGATAAGGTCGGCAATCTTCTGTCCGTCAGTGATGTGGTCAACCACTGCAGCCGCCGGCAGACATGGAGGTGCAATCTTCAGGCGGTAGGGGCTTGTTGTGCCGTCGCTCTCGAGATATACGCCGAATGTGCCTCGGCAACCTTCCACTGTCTTGAACCAGTGTCCCACAGGGAGTTTGAGCACCTTGGGCACTTTGACGCAATATTCACCTTCGGGGATATTGTCGATAAGCTGCTCTATGATGCGTGCGCTCTGCACCATCTCATCCATACGGACCTTGAAACGAGCCATCGAGTCACCTTCGGTGCGGACCACTTCCTCAAAGTCAAGTTCGGAATAGATGCTGTAGGGATTACACTTACGCACATCGCAAGCCCAGCCAGAACCGCGTCCGTTAGGACCGGTGACAGCCCATGAGATGGCGTCTTCACGAGTCAGCACGCCAACATTTTCCATACGGTTCTTGGCGATGACATTGCCGGTGAATATCTTATTGTATTCAGCTATATTCTTTGGAAGGACATCAAGCAGGGCATGCACATCCTTCACGAAGTCGGGGTGCAGATCCTGCATCACACCACCGATGCAGTCATAATTGAATGTCATGCGGGCACCGCAGGTACGCTCCATGATGTCGAGAATCTGCTCACGCACACGGAGTGTATAGAAGAGCATGGTAGTAGCGCCGAGGTCCATACAGTAGGTACCGATGAAGAGACAGTGAGAGGCTATACGTGAGAGCTCGTCCATGAGCACACGTATCACCTGCGCACGGCGTGAAATCTCTATGCCGGCAGCCTCCTCGATAGCCATGCAGAGGCAGTGATGATAAGGATGGGCTGAGAAGTAATCGAGACGGTCCATGAAGTGGAGTGTCTGCGGATATGTGAGTCCTTCGCAGATTTTCTCGACTCCACGGTGGATATAACCCAGATAGATATCAATCTTCTTGATGATCTCACCGTCAACAGCTGTGCGGAAACGCAACACGCCGTGAGTGGCAGGGTGCTGCGGGCCTATGTTGATGACAAAATCATCGGGAGCGAAGACACGACGCTCTTCCTTTACCACAGTGCCGTCGGCTTTCTCCACCCAAGTGTCGGTGAAGTCAGTCTGGCGTTCATTTTCGGTGGATACAGGGTTAAGGTTGGGGTCGTCGTTATAATCTTTGCGCAAGGGATATCCTTTCCAGTCGATGTTAAGGAAAAGACGACGCATGTCGGGATTGTTGATAAATATTATCCCGAAGAAGTCATAAACCTCGCGTTCGAAGACGGTGGCGATAGACCAAAGGTCATAGATTGAATGAATCATGGGCTTCTCACGGTCACCGGTAGCCATAACCTTAACGGAGATATGGGTGTTGTGGGCGGTAGAAGTGAGATAGTAGATGCACCCCATGCCATTCTCTTTCCAATCCATGCCGACGATAGTCACAAGGAAATCAAATGAGAGCTCCTTGTCATCACGGAGGGTTTTGGCAAAATCATGCCACTGGGCATCAGGGATGGTCACTTGAAGAATATCGCCTTCTTCAAACGTCGCATCTGGAAACAATTTGGAAATCTTTTCCTGGATGTCAGCCATTACTTATATAATAATGTGGTTATTATTCTTTGTCTTAGTCATTGACACCGGGTACCGGGTGCTCTTTGAGGAATTCCTCCTGCTTTTCCTGACGGTTGACACCGCCGAAGAATTTTTCGACTTTAATCTTGCGGGAGAGCTGCATGATACCATAAATCATGGCTTCAGGACGCGGAGGACATCCGGGGATGAACACGTCGACAGGGACGATATCCTCGATACCCATGGCCACATGGTAGCTCTTCTTGAACGGACCGCCTGAAATGGCGCAACTGCCACAGGCTATCACATATTTAGGTTCGGCAAGCTGGTCATACAGACGACGGAACACAGGCACCATACGGTGAACGATAGTACCGGCCACCATCATGAAGTCGGCCTGACGTGGCGAGGCTCGAGCCACTTCCCATCCGAAACGCGCCATGTCATAACGCGCTGCGCCCAGCGACACGAATTCGATGCCGCAACAACTGGTGGCGAAAGTGAGCGGCCAGATGGAGTTGGAACGCCCCCAGTTGATGAGTTTGTCAAGCGAACCGACCACGACATTGGTGCCGTTGTCCTGTAGTTCCTTGACGAGTTTCTCAATATACTCGTTATCTTTCCATGCCTCGTAGGGCATGCCTTTTGTTGTTACTTCCATTCAAGTGCTCCTTTCCGCCAGGCATAAACCAGACCCAGCACTATAATGCCAAAAAATACTGCTATCGCGGTCAGTCCCGAAGTCCCGAGTTCGTGCACACGCACAGCCCAGGGATAGAGGAACACCGTTTCAACATCAAACATCAAAAAGAGGATGGCAAAAAGATAATATCCCACCTTGAATTGAGCCATAGACTCGCCTCGGGTTGGGATACCACATTCATAAGCCTCACCTTTCTGGGGGTTGAAGGAGCGCGGGGAGATGAGCCCGGCCAGCCAAAGTGCAACGGCCACAAGCGCCACACCGGTCAGGAGTGCCACCACTGCAAGAGTTGCATTTTGAATTGCTAATGCTATCATATCGTGTTAAATCTATTTCTTTTCAAGGTTAACATATTGACCCATAAGCCATTGCAATTGCGCACTTTACATCAAGCGACACAGGCGCACAATTTGCAGTGCAAATATAGCTAAATTTTCTCAAACAACACTCACAATCTTTAAGCAAAAACCTTTCAAATTTTAATTTTGCTTAAAATCATCCATTTTTCACACAAAAAACGGCTTTTATGACATCCTGCGCCATAAAAGCCATCCTTTAAACTTTAATCCCCGAAGGGCCTGTAGCCTGTCCTCATCCAAGAGGATTGAGGCTCTTAAAAATTATATCCCAAAGCAATGGTGCAGGTGTTCCAGCGCGCATCGGCATCCTTGGCTATCTCCGTTGCACCGAACTGACCTTGAACACCTAAATAAAAATTCGACCATGTCACAGCCACACCGGCGCCGATACCAACCTGGAAACGGTGAAATCCAAGTTCATCATTAAAAATATCGGTCGAGGTATCATTCTCCCATCCGGCATCAGAGAGCTGCACAGTATATTTGCCGTAAACGCCACATTCAAAATATGGGCCGAAGAACACTTGAAGCTGTGTATCCTCAGTAAAATTGAGCCTATATGAAGCATATATTGGCAACTGGAGGAAATTGGCTGTCACACGCTCGTCCACGTCGAAAAACATATCATCAACGCCGGCGGTTACAGATGTTTTACAACCTTTTCCGGCGAAAAAGAGGCCGGTATTAATTGAGAAGCTGCGCACGATGTTAAAGTCCACCTCACCACCGACAAAAAGACCGGTTTTCGGATCCACGCCATCGACGCCACTACCTCCTGCGGTAGATATATTCAAACCAAGGCGAGGCCCGATCGTCACTGTCTTATCGGGAGTGGAACCATCCCAAAATCTCACTTGCGCAGAAAGCTCTATCGCACTGAACATCACCAAAATTACAATCAACAATTTTCGCATAGTTAAAACGTGTTATGATTAATTAAAAGAATAGGTTGATATATCAAATGCAAAGATATGTATTTTATAGAAATCCAAGCCTTTTCCGATAAAAAAAATCAGATGGCAACATGAAGTTTAACTGAGCAGCCGAAAGTCAACATCCACTTTTAGATTAGTTTCATATATGCCATAAGGAGATTTTTCATAATTTTGCACTATAAAAATGCTCAGGGCCAAAAACAAGCCCCGATACACCAACGCTCATTTTCACCATGAACACAAATAGCAACCATCACAATATATCGCCATGCCCGATGGCCAAACTGCATGATCCCTTCGACCGCGAGCACCTCTGGCACCCTTACACCTCAACCATAAACCCGCTCCCGACCTACAAGGTCGACTCAGCCCGCGGAGCGCGTATCCGTCTGGCCGACGGCCGGGAATTGATTGACGGCATGTCGTCATGGTGGGCTGCAATACATGGCTATAACCATCCGAGAATCAACGAGGCCATCACCCGGCAAATCGGCAAGATGAGCCACGTGATGTTCGGCGGACTCACCCATGAACCGGCTATCGAGCTCGGGAAACTGCTGCTTGAGATGGCACCCCCCTCGATGCACAACATCTTTTACGCCGATTCCGGCTCGGTGGCTGTCGAAGTAGCCATGAAAATGGCCGTACAGGCAGCCGTAGCCAAATCCGGCTCACACGCCAAGACTAACTTCATCACCATCCGCAGCGGCTATCATGGCGACACATGGAACGCCATGAGCGTATGCGATCCGGTGACAGGAATGCATGGAGCATTCGGTTCGGCCCTGCCGATTCGATTCTTCGTAAATGCGCCTTCGGTGACATTTGACGGCGAATGGGATGCCTCCGAGATATCTGAGCTCGAAGCCACGGTCAAGGAGCATAAGGACGAAATCGCAGCCATGATACTCGAGCCCATAGTGCAAGGAGCCGGCGGAATGCGGTTTTATCATCCTCAATATCTGCGTGAGGCCCGACGTATATGCGACGAGAACGGCATCTATCTGATCTTTGACGAAATCGCCACCGGGTTCTGGCGCACCGGCAAACAATTCGCCTGGGAGCATGCAGGAGTAGAACCCGACATCATGTGTATAGGCAAGGGTCTGACAGCCGGCTACCTGACCATGAGTGCTGTGCTCACGACACGAGAAGTAGCCGACACAATCTCGCGCGGAGAAGCAGGTGTGATGATGCACGGCCCGACCTTCATGGGCAATCCGCTCGCTTGCGCCATTGCCATCGAGTCGATAAAACTGCTCAGGGAACAGGATATGGAGAAACGCATCGCCCATATCTCATCACTCATCAGCCGTCACATCTCAAAGGCGGCAGGACTCCCCGGTGTCAGGGATGTGAGAGTGCTCGGCACCATCGGTGTAATCGAAATGGAGGAACCGGTCGATGTGGGTGAATTCCAGAAAAAATGCGTGGACAAGGGTGTGTGGATACGACCTTTCGGACGAAACGTATATATCATGCCCCCCTACGTGATATCCGATGAGGATCTTGAGACGCTCATCTCAAAAATGATAGAGTGTATAATCTAACACGCGACATGACAAACGAATACGCCAACATACTCAGCGCACTCAAAGAAAGCGGAAATTTCCGGACCATCCCCTCAGGAAACGAGGGTCCGGAAATAATCGACCTCTCGTCAAACGACTATCTCGGTTTGGCAAGCAAACCGCACCTGCAAGAGGAATTCCTGAGCGAAGCCCACAACCGTTTGCTGCCATTCACATCGTCGGCCTCCAGGCTTTTGGCGGCCTCACAGGACGAATATACACGACTGGAAACACTCCTCGGAGAGCTTTATGGGCGTAAGGCCTTATTGTTCAACAGCGGCTATCACGCCAACACAGGCCTCATCTCATCATTGGCACAGCCGGCAGGCACACTCATCGTCGCCGACAAACTGGTACACGCAAGTATTATCGACGGCATAGTGCTCTCAAAGGCTCCTTTCATCCGTTATCGCCACAATGACCTCAACCATCTTGAACGCATATTACAGAAAGAGGCCGGAAACTATACACGAATCCTCGTGGCAGCCGAGAGCGTCTACAGCATGGACGGCGACAGAGCCGACATCGAGGGTCTCATCGGAATCAAACACAAATACCCGAATGTGATTCTCTACATCGACGAAGCACATGCCTTCGGAGTGGAGGGACAGAATGGCCTCGGCCTGTGTCGGGACGCCGCGGGATATGACGAAATAGACGTAGTGGTAGGCACTTTCGGTAAAGCATGCGCGTCGATGGGAGCATTCTGCGCGCTGTCACCCACTCTCAAAGATTATGCGGTAAACCGTGCCCGCAGCTTCATATTTTCAACCGCCCTCCCACCTATCTCCGTGGCGTGGACCAAACGGATGATAGAGACTTTCATGGAGATGGACACTGAACGTGCTCACCTGAACGCGCTCGGCAAACGGCTTTGCGCCATACTCCAGCCACTCTCCCCCTCTCATCCGGTTACGGCAAGTCATATACAGCCGCTGGTTCTCGGCTCATCGGAAAAGGCGTTGCAGATCTCAGCCCGACTCCTTGACGAGGGATTCAAGGTGCTCCCGATCCGCACCCCGACCGTTCCTCCCGGCACCGAACGACTACGCATCAGCCTCTCGGCATCCCTTACTTTCGACGATATTGACCGTTTCGGACAAGCTCTCATCCACAGCCTCTCCGAATCATAAACCCATATTTTTTCTCATGAGATTCCACCGCTTCATCACCGACTCATCCTCCTCACGCCTATTGCTCATTTTTGCCGGCTGGGGAATGGACGAGAAGCCTTTCGCCGGGATAAATCCTCATGGTTATGATGTAGCCGTGGTGTGGGACTACCGCTCACTCCAAGTTGACTTCATCCCGGAATTGATGGGCTATGATGAAATCCTCATCGCGGCATGGTCATTTGGCGTGGCAGCGGCATCTCAATTCATACTTGATCACCCGGAACTGCCTGTGACATCGCGTGTTGCCATCAATGGGACACAGCATCCAGTGGATGACCGGCTCGGCATCCCCAAGGCTATTTTCCAGGGCACGTTAGAGGGGTTGACTTCACGGACACTTTCGAAATTCCACCTGCGCATGGCAGGTTCATCGCAACGATACCAACAATTTTCAGCCAATCTTCCTACTCGTGAAATCACTGAACTTCGCGATGAATTGACAGCGATAGGACAACGTAATGTCCCGCTTATCACATGGGACCGCGCATATATCGCCGACAACGACCGCATAATCCCGACTGCCAATCAGCAAAAAGCATGGGAAGCGGAAGCCTGCTCGGTCCATACCTTCAGCGGAGCGCATCTACCGGATTTTGGGACTCTGTTCCACTCGATGTTCACCGACAAATGCCTGGTGAGCCGTAGATTCGGGAAAGCATCAATGACCTATGACTCCAACGCCTCCGTTCAGCAGCTCATAGCCCGAACGCTGACAAACGACTGGGCGCCGGCATGCACATCGCCGGTTGACGTGCTTGAAATCGGCTGCGGGACAGGATATGCCACCCGGCTCATGATGCAAAAACTCCCAATCAGGACACTGACCCTCTGGGATCTTCACGTCCCTTCAGGACTTCACAATGCGATAAACGACTGCCGGTCCTCAGCAATCAGCATCAAGGAATGTGACGCCGAGACTGAGATAAGAGCCCTGGAGGCCGAAACCCTTGATGTCATATTCTCGACCTCGACAGTGCAGTGGTTCAACTCCCTACCGGCATTCCTGCGTACAGCCTCACGTGTGCTCCGCCCCGGAGGACAGATGGTCATCTCCACTTTCGGTCCCCGGACCATGGAGGAGGTCAACCATGCCATCGGACGTAAAAGCCCCTATCCCGACCTTCCGGAACTCCGCCGCATGTTACCCGCCGCATTTCGCATCGACATGCTGTCATCACACACCGAAGTCCTCTCATTCACCACACCCATGGATGTGCTCCGCCACATCCGCGACACGGGTGTCAACGCATTGTCAGCAGGGACCACTGTCGCGCAGACCCATTCGATACTGAAGAATTACCCGACATCACCCTCAGGAGATGTCACGCTGACTTATCAACCCATATATATCATCCTTACAAAAACAGAATCATGAGCCAGGCATATTTTATCTCAGGCATTGACACCGATGCCGGAAAAAGCTACGTGACCGGCTACATCGCTTCGCAGCTTATGGCTGAAGGGAAACGTGTGGTCACTCAAAAATTCATCCAGACAGGCAATGAGCTTTATTCGGAAGACATCGAACTGCACCGAAAAATAATGGGTATAGAACCTTTACCGGAGGATATCGACCACACTACCGCTCCTGTCATATTTTCCTACCCTGCTTCCGCGCAGCTTGCAGCGAGGATTGACGGCCGCGACATCGACCTTGACCTGATCGACAAGGCCACTTCCACACTTATGAACCGTTATGACGTAGTGCTGATTGAAGGTGCCGGCGGCCTGATGGTCCCTATCACCGATGACATGTTCACAATTGACTATGTGGTGTCGCGTAAACTCCCCATGCTGCTCGTCACCAACGGCATACTCGGATCAATAAACCATACCATCCTTTCGCTGGAAGCCATCAAAAGCCGCGGCATCGAACTCGCCGGCGTAATCTACAACGAGCATTTCGACACAGATGCCACCATAGCCGAGGATACCCGCTCGTTTATCGAGCGCTACCTGAAGCGTCATTTCCCCGGCACACGGATGATATACGTGCCAAGCATAAAAGATGGGAAATCATAGAATCAGGTCCTTAAAATAGAGTTTTTAGCAAATTTATATCCGAGATATCAACAATAATGCCTATATTTGCCTGACATAATCGCATAATCCGATTACCTCAGGCAAATCAAGTACAATGGACATCAACTCATTCAGTATATCAATCTCCAAGGAGCAACTGTCGACCCTACCGACGGTCGAATTTCCAGGAGCTATTACGGTGATTGAGACCTTGCCCGATGCCTTGGCTGCGCTCCGATATCTGCGCACCCAGAAAGCCGTAGGCTTTGACACCGAGACTAAACCGACATTCCGCAAAGGGCAGACCAACACGGTGGCCCTGATTCAGATCTCAACGCTTGACCACTCATTCCTTTTCCGCCTCAACAAACTGGGATTTTTCACCGAGTTGAGGGAGTTCATGGAATGCGAGGAGGTCATGAAAGTTGGGTTGTCACTCAAAGATGATTTCCACGTACTCCACAAGATCGCAGAATTCGAGCCACGCAACTTCATAGATCTTCAGAGTATAGTGAAATCATTCCATATCTCTGATTCCAGTCTGCAAAAAATCTACGGCATCCTTTTCAATGGCCGCATATCCAAAAGCCAGCGGCTCAGTAACTGGGAAGCCTCCCAACTCACCTCGGGACAGATGGCCTATGCCTCGATTGACGCCTGGGCATGTCTGCGCATCTACTATTACCTGCTGTCAGGCTCGTTTGAACCTGAATCGTCAGCCTACATAGTCCACAGCGAGGCTGCTGATTACCCGGAAGACGAGAATTAATCTCCGACTCTTCATCCCACTCTCCACTCCACTCTCCCATTCCCTTAATTTCACTTATCTCTACCGGCCGAACCATGAAAATCCAGCGTTCTACTCTCATTCCTGCTCTTCTTCTTGTTTATCTCGGCGTGATGAGCTATATCGGTTATCCCGAATTCGAGCAAGGAAATTATTTTTATTACTTCGGAGTCATAGGCGTGACACTCCTACTCATCGCCGTTCTCCACTTATTTCTAAAGAAACGCGAAAGGATTCACCGGCAGCGACAGGAAAACAGAGGGATATAGTCATTCAGGGGTCGTCCCCTTAACCCTCACGAATTCAACCCGAAAAGCCCATGCACATACGTCCGCCACGCGACATCACCGAGGCAGCCTCCAATGCCGGTGCCACCAAAGCCAATCTCACAGTTTCCGACACCCCACGGCTACTTGTCTCAGCCTGCCTTGCAGGAGCATATATCGCGATAGGAGGCATTCTGTCGATGATAGTAGGTTTCGGATTTCCACAATTGACAGCAGCTAATCCGGCTGTTCAGAAACTGCTTAGCGGTTGCATGTTCCCTATAGGGCTGATATTAGTGGTCGTGCTTGGTGCAGAACTCTTCACAGGCAATAATGCCCTGCTTGTGCCGTCGCTGATGCGCCGAAAACACACTGTGTGGACCATGCTCAAAAACTGGGCTTTGGTCTATGCCGGAAATTTCGTCGGTGCTATACTGTTCACATACTTCATGGTATACCTCTGCGGGCTCACCACAGCAGAGCCTTACCACACAGCAGCCATCAATGTGGCAACCGCCAAGGTGTCAATGCCGTGGGGAGTAGTATTCCTTAAAGGCATCGGGGCTAACTGGTGTGTATGCCTCGCCGTATGGCTTGCTCTTTCCGGAAAGACCTTTCTGGAAAAGGCCGTTGGGTGCTGGATTCCGGTAATGGCGTTCGTGGCATTAGGCTACGAGCACTCCATAGCCAATATGTTTTTCATCCCTTTAGGGATGCTGGAAGGGGCAGATATCACCATCACCGACGCTATCCTCACCAACCTGATTCCGGCCACTCTCGGCAATATTGCCGGAGGTGCCCTATTGGTCGGCGCGACAAACGCATATATCCATTTCTCGCCTGAAAAGCGATAGAAATCCCGACATTGTTTTTTTATATACGTCAAAAGAGCAGTCCTCACACGAGGGCTGCTCTTTCTTCGGTATTAGAAATATATCTTACCGGCCGGCAATAAATCCGGCCGAAATAGTCTTAGTTTGTCGCGTTACCGAGCGAATTATCGACGCGTATGAAGTAGCCAAGCGAAGAGCTGATTTTGTAAGAGCCATAGCTTGAACCAAGATCACACTTGAAACTGATGTTGGCGCCGGAGGTGAGGGTTGCTTCCACCACAAGATCGGAGATTGACGAGTCATCCATCTTCTTACCGTTGGCGGTAGAGTAGATGTCAAACGTGCTTCCTTCGAAATGAAGTGAATAACCACGTCCGTCAAATGAAACGGGAAGATCCTTAACGTAGAAGTTGACTGCAGGCATATTCTCGCTGAATTTAGAATTCTGCACATAGAGAGTGGCGGTAGGCTTGCTCGGATCCTTCACATTGAGGGTCACGACATAACCGGTCTCAGTGCCCGAATAGTTGGCAGCAGGGCCTACTTCGTTGGTCTTTGTGGCAATGGTAGTACCGAAGTAATTGTTCTTGGTGGGGTACATTGTCACCTGATAGCGGTTGTTTACGGTATAGTTCAGACACCATACAGGAATGTCTGTATTGTACCAACGGAGCATCGGAATACTGCGGAGATTGAATGTGTTGAACACATAACTGCTCTGAGTGTTGAGAGGAGTCACGTTGGTCTCTGTGCTTGAGTAGAATCCCTCGTTGCTGAGGAACGACACCTTCATTGTGGGGAGCTTGAACGACAGGCCTCCAAATCCGGAAGCAAGCTGTACGTTTGACATCTCAACATCCACAGTACCCTGAGTGAAATCATACTCAAACCTGTAATATGGATTAAGCGATATCAACTGGTCGCCTGACTCTATGTCACGCACGATATTAAAACAGTTCTCGCCACCAAAAGAGAAAGTATGGGTCTGGCTCGAGCTGTCGCTGTCAAGACAAGAAGAGAAAGAGAAGGCAGCTGTGAGAAGCACGCCCATCATTAAAAGTTGTTTCTTCATTTTGTTTAATATAGAGTTAATGGTTTGTGTTTATTGATGATTAATGTAGAGTTCCAGAATGTGCTTCAGGCCACACATCTAACTAATAACGACGTGATTGATTGGTTATTGTGTTAAAACATCTGCTATATCCGAAATTAGTGTTAAAGGGATACTCTAAGAGTTATGCCGCCTCTGACAGGCTTGCCTTTCTGGAAGAAGGAATTGCCGATTGACTCATAGCGGAATGTGGCAAAATCGGTATCGGTGAGGTTTTTCCCCCATATATCCACAGAGAAATCACCATATTCAAAACGCACCGACGCACCGAGCTGGCCATAGAACGGCTGCTTGTAAAGATTTTCCTCGTCCCAGTAAATATTGCCCACACCACGGAAGTCGGCATTGAAATTCACGGCATCCAGCCAAGAACAGCCGTCAAGAGGCAGACGGTAGCCTGCACTGAGGAAGAGGGTGTTCTGCGGAGCGTAAGGGACACGCTTGCCCGACAAATCCTTGTCGCCATCATTGAACTGACGGAAGGTGGCGTGAGTGTAACCGTAGGCCAGATTGAATAGCCATCGGGAAGTTGGGGTGTAACGAAGTGTGAATTCGGCACCATAGCTACGTGTCTTGCCGGCATTGGCCATCATTCGGCCAGTGGAGTTTCCTTCAGGGAATATGGTCACCTGTTGGTCACGACAATCAATGTAAAACGCCGAGAATGTCGAGTAGACCCTGTTGTCATCACAGCTGAAATGGCCACCGAGCTCATAGTTCCAACTAACTTCGGGCTTATATGACACATAGTCGGCAGCGGTGTATTCCGGAGTGCTCTCATCCGCACGGCCCGACGGGCGCATGCTACCCATAGCATTGTTCATCATTTCCGTCATCAACTTCTGTTGAAGGAAATTGCTGAACATCTGGGTGTTATAACCACCTGCCTTGTAACCCTTGGCCACCGAGAGGAACACGGCAGAGCCTTTGAGGTTGTAGGTGACACTCACCTTCGGCAGGAACTGCTTGAATGACTGTTTGAGACGCCCCCCTTCATCGATATCGACGGTTGCGCTAACCGGTATCGGGAAAGGCATCTGAGGCATCGAAACCACACCTGACGCACCGGTGGCACAACGGTTGTGATAATTCAGCACTGTGTGCTCGTAGTCGAGGCGCATTCCGAGAGCAAAGCTCCAACGGCGCCAATCATAGGTGCTCTGATGGTATATCGCAGCACCCTTGACAGGATGGCGGAAATCACTACCGAGCACAAAGTTATCATCATCCCATGTCAGCTGCACGAACGAGGGGATGTTACCGAGAATAAGATTTGTGATACCATCTTCCTTAAAGGTGACCGGAGCGATCATGTTATTATATTTATAGAACCCGAACACACCTGCAAGCCAGTGATAGCCGCCCACTGAGCCACGAAGCACGATGTCCTGGGTGACACTACGCTCGTGCTGACGCTGACCGAGCGTGAAATAGCTCTGAGGCAGAAAATCCTGGTCAAGAATCATATCATCGTAAAGATACTGGAACCCGGTGATGGAAGCGAGCGTGAAATGCGGAGCCGTCCAGGTCACTGTGACTCCGTCAGTAAATGTGGTGCGTTTATAAGAACAAGGGTCATTATAATCTATATCGCCGGTCTCCTCGTAGGCATAAGGATAGCCCTTCTGTTTTGAAAAGCTGTAGGAGGCCACATTCTCGATATTCACCACCTCGCTCACGCGCCAGATGGTCTTCCAACGCATTGATTCGTCACGCTGCCAATCGGCTTTCTTCCCGGTGTATTTATTGGTGAAGAAACCGTTCTGGCCGCTGTCATATATGCTCAACGACATGCCAAGCCGCTGATTAAATTTATGGTAACCTGCCAGCGACACACGCCATGAGGCCCCTGTGCCACCCTCAAGCATCATCTTCAATCCCTGGAATTTCAGCGGCGAAAGCGTGTAGATGTTTATCTGTCCAGCTATAGTATTTCGACCATAGAGTGTCGACTGCGGCCCGCGCAACACCTCTATGCGGTCAATGTCGGCCATGTCGAAATCATAGCCGTTCTTGTTAAGATAAGGCACATTATCCACATTCAGCCCCACTGCAGGCTGGTCGATTCGCGCACCGATACCTCTCACATAGATCGAGGATGTCATTTGCGAACCATAGGAGGGCATATAGAAGTTGGGCGCAAGCTCAGACACACCGCGCATATCGTTTATATTGAAACGTCGGATTTCCTCATTGCGTATGGTAGTGACAGTGACCGGCTGGCGAAGCAGCGATCTGGACTGTTTGATGGCTGTGACTCTCACCTCTCCCAGGCTGAGAGTGCTGTCAGGCGCCTCCATAGGAGCCTCTTCCCCCCTGGCAACCATTGCACATGCCACGAGAGGGAATAGCAGTAAACGTAAATTCATAATTTCTATATGTGTTATCTATCAAATTTTCCGCAAAGTTACATCAATCCGCCCTATTATCCAAGCAGAAACTCTATCTCCTCCAGTATAGCGTGGCAGAGCGATCGTGTAAGGGGGTCAGAGGCGGCATATTCGGCCTCGGCAAACGGCTTTATTTCAGACGGATAACGCGAGACGACGTTAAATAGGAGGCGGAAAGCTGCATAGCGTTGAAGTGCCACAGGAGAGTCGATATGACACATAGCCACATCCCATGCAAACGGCAGATGCCTCAAAAGGCGATGACACAGGATGTCGGCCACCTCAGTGGTCGGCACTTCGCCAAGCCACTCCGAAGCCATTTCACACGTCATAGCCTCCCGCGGATACACCATAGGCGCGAGGAGCATGCTCTCACGTGTGCGCTTGTCAGCCCAAAGCTCTGACGCGAGCCCGGCAGATGGCGTGAGCCCCTCGGCTATCTCCATTATCTGCGGCAGATTGAGTCCGAAAACCATCTTATAGCCGAGTCCTCCCTTGCGGATGGTGTCGGCCACAATGCCGTTGCGCAACGCGAAAAAACGGCGTTTTATCTCCTGCATCTGATTGAATTGAGCCATTGTACCTACTTTTTATCGACAAATTTACGATTTTTTAATCATTTTTCATCATTCGCTTGTTAAAATGATGAGGGACATCTCTTCATTACTCACATTCAACTATTTCGATTGACATGAAACGACTCATCACCGCAGTGATAATGCTCACTGCCATCCTCCTGTCGACTCTCGGGGCCGACCGCCAGAAAGTAGGGCTCGTGCTCAGTGGCGGCGGCGCCAAGGGAATCGCCCACATCGGTGTTATACAGGCACTGGAGGAGAACGGCATCCCCATCGATTACATCACCGGCACGTCAATGGGCGCGATAGTGGGAAGCCTATATGCCGCAGGTTACTCACCCGATGAGATGCTCGAACTGCTCGGGTCAAAGGGGTTCGCATATTGGTCGACTGGCAAAATCGACCCTGACTACACGTACTTCTTCATGAAGAACGCCGAGACCCCATCGTTCGTCACCATCAATCTCGGCAAGGACTCCACCCAGATCACATCGGTGCTCCCTATGAGCCTTGTCAACCCACTGCCGATGAATTATGCCTTCATCGAGCTATACTCCCCCTACTCCATCCAGTGCGGGCAGGATTTCGACAAGCTCTTCGTGCCGTTCAGATGCGTCACATCCGATGTCTATGCCAAACACAAAGTGGTGATGCGCGACGGGCCGTTGGGCGACGCCGTGAGGATGTCGATGTCATTTCCTATGATTTTCGAGCCTATTGAGCTTGACGGCGTGCCAATGTATGATGGCGGCATATATGACAATTATCCTGTGGATGTGATGATGGATGATTTTGCCCCTGATGCCCTCATCGGTGTCAACGTCGGCTCAAAAGACGCACCTCCCTCCTCACGCAATATGCTCGACCAACTTGAAGAGATGATCATGCAGCCGAATGATTACCCCTTCCCCTACGACAAGGGTGTCAACATACGCATCGATCTTGATGAATTCGGGCTTCTCGACTTTCCCAAGTACCGCGAAATCTACGCAATAGGCTACCGCAGGGGCTTGGAGATGATCGACTCCGTGAAGATGAAAGTCCATGCCAGAACTGCACCAGCCGAAGTGGCGGCCCGCCGCGACGGATTCAAGGCACTGACCCCCACTGTGGCGATCGACTCAATACATGTCAGCGGCGGAACCCCGACGGAGAACGCCTACCTCACATCGCTCTTCAAACGCAACAACAGGAATGCACCTCTATCGCTCGTCGAGGCTCGCGATGCTTACTACAGGGCTGTCAGCACCAACAAGCTGCAGAATTTCGTCCCCACTCCGGTCTACCACTCCACCGATTCCACTTTCGGTCTTGATTTCAAAGCTGTGGTCAAGGATAACTTCAACGTGGGCGTGGGGGGTTACATCTCCTCCTCCACCAACAGTATGCTCTTCCTCAACGCCGGGTACAACAATCTCAACTTCAAGTCAATCAACGTCAAGCTCAACGGCTGGCTGGGACAGAGTTACCTGGCAGCCGAAGGGGATTTCAGACTCCTGCTGCCCACGCGCCGACCATCGGCCCTGGTGATGCGTGTGGTGACATCGAGGCAGACCTACCACGAGACAGAGAAACTTTTCTACGAGGTGCACGCACCCGACTTCATAAAACGGTCAGAAACGTTCATCAGGGGCTTCTATTCGGCCGCTCCATCCCTGCGCACCAAAATAGATTTCGGTGCAGGATTCGGACATCTCACTGACCGTTACCATGCCAACATAAGATCGTCGCACGACGTGGACGGCTACGACAAGGGCATTTTTAACCTCGGGGAGATTCTGGCGCGTTGGGAATACAACACTCTCGACAACCCCTACTCACCCACTTCGGGCGCACAGTTCTATGCCAACGGTCTCGCCGTGACAGGCCGTTACAACTATTATCCCGGCCGCGAAGGTGGCTCGGAAGAGCACATTACCACGTCCTGGCTACAGGCCGACATCTCTGCCACCAACTATTGGAGCATCGGAAAGCATTTTGCCCTCGGTGGTAATGCCAGGGCGTTGCTGTCGACCCGAAAGCTACTCCCGACCTACGATGCCTCGATCGTGGCCGCCACCGCCTTCCATCCCACTCCGTCGAGCTACAATTACTTCAACGCTTCACTCCGAGCCAATTCGTTCCTCACACTGGGTGTGACACCGATATGGAAGATTTCAGGCACATTCCAGCTCCGCGGGACATTCCACGGATTCCTGCCTATACGCAAAATAAAGTATGACGCGTCGACCGACAAGCCCTACTACGGACGCTGGCTGAGCGACCCTGAATTCTTCGGTGAGCTACAGGCCCTCCTTACGCTACCGTTCGGCACCGTGAGTGCCTACGGCAATTACACCACAAACCCATCCGGCAACTGGAACTTCGGTATCTCGATAGGAGCCTTCATCCTTGCACCAAAGTTCATACACTGACGCTCCCGCTACTCAGTAATGGCAAAAACACCGACGCCATGCAGTCCACTAAAAGTGGTCAGCATGGCGTCGTTATTATAAACTCCCCAAGATGGGGATATGGTGAATTTATTCCACAGTCACCGATTTAGCAAGGTTGCGGGGCTGATCCACATCCTTACCCTTGTTTACTGCAATATAGTAGGCAAGGAGCTGGAGGGGGATAGAAGCCACAAGAGGAGTGAGGCATTCAGGCACCTCGGGTATCTCGATGCAGAAGTCAGCTATCTCGCTCATGGCCTTGTTGCCCTTTGAGATAATAGCCACGACAGCACCGCCACGCGACTTCACCTGCTGCACATTGGAGATAATCTTGTCATAGAGCGAATCGCTCGGAGCAATGATCACACTCGGCATCTCATGGTCAATGAGCGCGATGGGGCCATGTTTCATCTCGGCAGCCGGATAACCCTCGGCATGGATATAGGAAATCTCCTTGAGCTTGAGGGCGCCTTCGAGCGCGGTGGGATAATTGTAGCCGCGACCGAGATAGAGGAAATTATGGGCATACGTGAAGATACGTGAGAGCTTCTGCACCTCGGCGTCCACCTTAAGGGCTTTCTCGATAGTGGCAGGCATCTTCTCGAGAGCCGAAGCCACCTCATGGAGGGTCTTCTGGTCGATAGCCCCGCGGAGATGTCCCACAGAAAGAGCCAGAAGGGTCAAAACTGTCACCTGACCGGTAAATGCCTTGGTTGAAGCCACACCGATTTCCGGACCTACATGAATGTAAGTACCTGAGTCGGTGTTACGTGGTATGGATGCACCAACTACGTTACAGATACCATATACAAAAGCACCCTTCTCACGTGCGAGCTGGATTGCCGCCAATGTATCGGCAGTCTCGCCCGACTGGGAGATTGAAATCACGATGTCCTTCTCGTTGAGCACAGGGTTGCCATAACGGAACTCTGAGGCATATTCCACCTCTACCGGCATCTTGCAGAAGTCCTGGATAAGGCGTTTGCCGATGAGGGCAGCATGCCAGGAAGTACCGCAAGCCACGAGAGTGATGCGCTCCGCGTTAAGGAACTTATCCTTGTTGAGCTCAACGCCCGAAAGCACTACGCGGTTAGCCTTGTCGACAATACGTCCACGCAGACAGTCGCGAAGAGTTGAGGGCTGCTCGAATATCTCCTTAAGCATGAAAGTGTCGTAACCACCCTTCTCGAGCTGCGCCAATGAGAGGCGGAGCTTCTGGATGTTGATGGTGGAGGGCTTATTGTCAGTCAGCGAGAGAATCTGCACCGGTTCATTGCGACGCAGAAGAGCTATCTCATTGTCTTTAAGATAAATCACCTTGTCGGTATAGCCCACTATAGGTGTCGCGTCGGAGGCGATGAAAGTTTCGCCGTCACCTACGCCGATAACCAGCGGTGAACTCTTGCGCGCCACAATGAGATTGTCGGGATCATTCTGCTCCACCACAGCGATGGCATAAGCGCCTTCAACCTGGAGCAGGGCTTCGCGCACCGCGTCAAGCAGCGAGCATGACGAGGTGAGCTTGATATATTCTATGAGCTGCACCAGCACCTCGGTGTCGGTCTCGCTCTTAAATTCATAACCATGTTCGATCAGCACTTTCTTAAGCACTGCATAGTTCTCTATCGTGCCATTGTGCACGAGAGCTATCATGCCGCTCTGCGACACATGGGGATGAGCATTGAGGTCGCTCGGCTCACCATGGGTGGCCCAACGTGTATGGGCAATGCCTAATGATCCGTCAAGCGGACCGGCAGCTGCAACCTGTTCAAGATTTGCAACTTTTCCCATAGACTTGTGTACTGTAAGATGTCCTGCATCGTCAACTAATGCAACTCCGGCACTATCATAACCACGGTATTCAAGGCGTTTAAGACCCTGAATCAGAATGTCGTAAGCTCTTTGTGAACCTATGTAGCCAACTATTCCGCACATAATGACTAACTGTTGTGTTTTTTAAGTGATTTTAATCGGGCGCGGCGTCCCGCGACCTTTTTAACAATAAGTATATATAGGATAAATGAGTAGTCTTACCCAATTAGAATGCAAAGTTACTAACTATTGGTCAGTTTGCCTAACAAAAATAGTTAAAATTAATCAAGCCCACGACTACCCGCAACTACACCATAACGCGTCCACTCCGGACGACCAGCCTTTCAGCGTGTCATCCGGAGTGGATGTTATAGATATTCATGATTTCCTGCTTCCAGGAGGGAATCGCACCCAAAACAGGAGATGGCTGCTTATTCCATCAGTTTGCGGTAACGGCGGCGAGTGGGTTCCTTGCCATCGTTATGGGCCTTCTTATACTCCTCGTAGTCAGAATATGACCCTTCATAGAACACCACCTGACCGTCACCCTCGAACGAAAGTATGTGGGTGCAGATGCGGTCGAGGAACCAACGGTCGTGGCTTACCACCACAGCACATCCGGCGAAGTCGTCCAGACCCTCTTCGAGCGCACGGAGAGTGTTCACGTCGATATCATTGGTAGGTTCGTCAAGCAGGAGCACATTGCCCTCTTCCTTGAGCGCCATGGCCAGATGCAGACGATTGCGTTCACCACCCGAAAGCACACCTATCTTTTTCTCCTGGTCTGCTCCGGTGAAATTGAACCGGGAGAGGTAGGCTCGGGCATTAACGTCGCGGCCACCCATGCGGAATGTCTCCACGCCCTGTGATATCACCTCGTAGACACTCTTCTCCGGCACAAGGTCATGGTGAGTCTGGTCCACATAAGCTATCTTGACAGTCTCGCCGACATCAAACGAACCGGCGTCCGGGGTCTCCTGACCCATGATGAGACGGAAGAGGGTGGTTTTGCCGGCACCGTTAGGACCGATGACACCTACTATACCGCCCTGCGGAAGCGAGAACGAGAGATCCTTGAAAAGCTGCTTCTTGCCGAACGCCTTTGAGAAACCCTGCACATCAATCACCTTTGACCCGAGACGCGGACCGTTGGGGATGAAGATCTCGAGGCGTTCCTCCTTCTCCTTCTGGTCCTCGTTAAGGAGGCGGTCATAGGATGACAGACGAGCCTTGCCTTTAGCCTGGCGAGCCTTGGGAGCCATGCGCACCCATTCGAGCTCACGTTCGAGGGTCTTGCGGCGCTTGCTGGCCTGCTTCTCCTCCTGAGCCATACGCTTGGTCTTCTGATCGAGCCATGACGAATAGTTGCCCTTCCAGGGTATACCCTCGCCTCGGTCAAGCTCAAGAATCCAACCGGCCACGTGGTCAAGGAAGTAGCGGTCGTGGGTGATGGCGATCACAGTGCCGGGATACTGCTGCAGGTGCTGTTCGAGCCAGTCGATCGACTCAGCGTCGAGGTGGTTGGTAGGCTCGTCAAGCAGCAGGATGTCAGGCTGCTGCAGCAACAGACGGCAGAGAGCCACGCGGCGGCGTTCACCACCCGAGAGAGTGGCCACATTCTGGTCGTCGGGCGGACACTGCAGCGCGTCCATCGCACGTTCGAGCTTCGAGTCGATGTTCCACGCGTCGGCAGCGTCAAGCTTGTCCTGCAGCTCGGCCTGGCGGGCGAGAAGCGCGTCCATCTTGTCGGGATCGTCGAGCACTTCGGGATCGCCGAACGACTCGTTCACCTTGTCAAACTCGGCAAGGAGATCCATGATGGGCTGCACACCCTCACGCACCACCTCTATCACGGTTTTCTCGGGGTCAAGCTGCGGGTCCTGTTCCAGGTAGCCTACAGTGTAACCGGGCGAGAACACCACTTCGCCCTGATAGCTTTTGTCGAGCCCGGCAATGATCTTCAGAAGCGATGACTTACCCGAGCCGTTGAGACCGATGATGCCGATCTTGGCTCCGTAGAAGAACGAGAGGTATATGTTTTTAAGAACTTGTTTCTGAGGGGGATATGTCTTTGAGACACCCACCATCGAGAATATAACTTTTTTATCGTCAGCCATAAGAGTGGTTTACGGTTGTGTAGGGTTGATATTTGCGGTTATTTCTTTTTTGGTTTCGGAGCATACTTCACCGGATAGTCGCAGCGGATTTTTCCGGCTATGATGTTGTTGAGCTTGCTCTTTATGAGCTGTTTGCGTATCATTGATATGTGGTCGATATAGAGCTTACCCTCCAGGTGGTCACATTCATGCTGGATGATGCGCGAAAGGAAACCATCGAATTCCTCATCATGAGGCTCAAGATTCTCGTCAAGCCACTTCATGCGTATATGCTCCACACGGGGCACATTCTCCGACAGGCCCGGCAGACTCAGACACCCTTCGGCGCGGGTGACGGTCTCGCCGTCGAGCACCTCGATATGCGGATTTATGAGCACCAGTTTGCGGCCGGCACATTCCGGAAACGAATCCTTGACCGGATCGGCGTCAATCACCACGATCCTCTCCGCACGCCCTATCTGAGGGGCAGCCAGCCCTACGCCGTCGCTCTCATACATCGTGTCAAACATATTTGCGAGGAGTTCCTTGAGACCGGGATAGTCGGGGGTGATATCGGCGCATGCTTTACGCAACACCGGATGTCCATAAAGATATATCGGTAACATATATGATTTTTTGAAATAGATGATTCAGTTTATGATTATTCGTTCATGAGGGGGGACGGTTTCTGCTCAGTGTATGCCATAAAAGCCCCGGATCACCCCATGGCTCCCCCGGCACGGCTGTCGAGATAGCCGTTGAGGATTATGACAGCTGCCATGCGGTCGATAGCCCCCTTGTCACGGCGGTCACTCTTCTTCACGCCCGAGTCGAGCATCGCACGGTGGGCCAATGTCGAGGTAAACCGCTCGTCGAAAAATGTGACAGGCATATCAGGAAGCTCCTTGCGCAGACGATTGATGGCAGGGGTGATGTAGCGCATGGACTCCGACGGCTCGCCCGACAGCGTGCGGGGCAGCCCGACTATGATTTCATCGACCTTCTCGCGCCCAACATACTCCTTCACGAACGCTATCAGCTCCCCCGAAGGGACAGTGGCGAGAGCCGTGGCGACAATGCGCAACGAATCGGTCACGGCTATACCGCAACGCTTACGTCCGTAATCTATGGCCAGAAGTCGTCCCATTTCACCTGCAAAGTTACGGATTTTTCATGAAAAATCAATCATAACCATTGTGTTATCAATAATTTTTAGTAACTTTGCGCCCGAAAATTCCGTAATCTCTGGGTGGACATGCAGCCTCGCCATATTACGGACTATTGTTAACATTTTTAATATACGTATAGAAAATGGATTTAATCAAAGTTGCCGAAGAAGCATTTGCTACCGGCAAACAGCACCCCGACTTCAACCCCGGCGACACTATCACTGTAGCTTACCGCATCAAAGAAGGTAACAAGGAGCGTATCCAGCAGTATCGTGGCGTTGTGATCCGCATCTCAGGCGAGGGTGACAAAAAACGCTTCACTGTCCGTAAGATTTCCGACAACATCGGCGTTGAACGTATCTTCCCCATCGAATCTCCGTTCATCGACTCGATCACTATCAACAAGTACGGTAAAGTTCGTCGCGCTAAGCTTTATTACCTCCGTGGCCTCACCGGCAAGAAAGCCCGCATCAAAGAGCGTCGCGTTGTTAAGAAGGCTTAATCTTCCCCTTGACTCACAAGGACAAAAGCACAGCCGAGGGGCTGAGGATTCAAATCCTCAGCCCCTCGATTGTTTTTTCAGCCATCCGACCATCAGATCACAGGCGCGATGAAAGCCGCCACATCCGTGTCACCGAATATGTCAGCGATGGTCAGCCAGAGCATCAGCAGTATTATCAATACAACCACGCCGATCACCACCCAAAGGCCAACTCCCGATTTAGTTTTCTCGCTCATAATATAAATAGTTTTTTGATTAATTTTGATGAATGTGATTTGCCACCGTCATCCTTCACTGCCATGCAACTGTCTCGGCAGACAACGCAAGCAGAGAGTGACGGCTTTGTAATTTATTAACATCTCCCCTGCTTAAAAAGTTTTCGCGACACCTCATCCTCACCGGGCAATCACACCACGCATCCACTCTCCACCTCCTGGGAAAAAATGACAGGCCCTGCCTCATCGGCAGGGCC
>OFFL01000136.1_pt1 | contig 85849 bp, 77 predicted proteins | sample 1521391 | NCBI WGS metagenome assembly OFFL01 (sample SAMEA3504082, study PRJEB24116) | mouse gut metagenome | biome: mouse gut; feature: mouse-associated habitat; material: faeces | place: Denmark | collected 2011
CGTAGCTCAGTTGGTAGAGCAACTGACTCTTAATCAGTGGGTCGAGAGTTCGAGCCTCTCCGGGGTCACCACTAAGAAGTCCAATCACTTATAAATCAAGTGGTTGGATTTTTCTTTATACAAGAATTCTCAACCGTTTGTCAACCAAACTGAATCTTAGACACCGTTGACATTCTGTACTGAGCTGATAGACTTATTGAATTTTTTTGATTGAATGCGTATTGGGTATTGATCTGTGCAATGGGAATAATGCTATTTGTTCTCGTTTGACTGATTTTATTTGATTCCCCGGCCAGACCGTCGAATGTCCCGGTCTTTACCTCAATCACACAATAGGCGTGTAGGCGGATATTGTAAAACAGCAGGTCGATGAATTTCTCGGTATGACCAATTTTCAACTTATACTCCTGACCAACGTATGTAAAGCCTGAACCTAATACCAAAAGAAAACGGGAAATATTATACATCAAAGCCTTTTTCAGTTCGTGCTCCTTGTACGGCTCTGACATTTCGGTAAAGTCGAAGATATATGAAGCTCGTGTAATCTCTTGTGCGAGGTCGCTGTTTGGAGCCAGCAGTGGTCGTGAGAAACTTGACTGAGCTTTGCCCTGACGAAGATGAAGGCCACTGTCAATGAATGTTTTCAAGACATTCCGCGACCAGCCATCCTCCATGGTTTTCTTCAAATAGAATATCGCCGCATCAAGGTCTCTGTTCTTGTAATATTTATCAATGATTATACGGTGATGCTCCCACGGGACCAAGAAAATGAAATCGCCCACAACTTGTGGGCATATCTTGTGCTCGGAATTTTCCGCAAGCTGTGGAAGATTTGCATGTGCGGAGTCTTCCACAACTTGTGGAAGATTTGTGGTTGTAGCAGAATATAAATCATAAAATCTCCTCATATAGAAAAGATTAAATCGGATTCGGGCAACGCATCTTTCAAATCCTGACTGAGATTGTTATAAAATCCGGAGCCATATTTGTTCTCAGCATCACGAGCAACGATGTCACGCCCTTATTGATTTTCACCGTTTAAGGTACCGACAAGGTCTTGTTTATTCCCTCGTATATATCACGATAATGGGCGAAAGCCTTGCCGACTTCTTTGTGCCCGGATTGTGCTTGGACAAGATTTTTTCTGAACAATCGTAAGCATCGGCTTTTTTTGTCGTTACGTCGCTAAAACACGGATATTGGAACAATATACCACGTAATTTACAGAACATTTACGTTTGATGCAGGGTTTTATTTTAGAAGATTAAAATTTCTTCTATTTATTTATGAAATATGTAATGTTAGATGGCCGTGGGATAAACACTGAAGATTTCTCTTTGGATGGCGATGGAAAGTTGGAGTACGTCACGATGTGCGTCAGTCCGGTTTTTATGGAGTTTTTGACCGTTTCAATGGATGCGTGCGTGTCGTTCGCCATATCTGACATATAGACATATAAAAGAATGAAAAATATGGCACCGGCAAAACTTAAATCCAATCAGGTAGCAATTCGAGTGATTGCGTTTGTGGCCGTTTTCTGCATACTCGCGTCGTTGGCCGTGGTCCGTAACGGTTCTCTATTTGGCACCGAGGCCTCAAGCTTCTTTTCGTCAGGAGAATCAGGCAGTGTAGTGTCTAATGATTCTGTTTCATCCATCAGACATGTTGGTTCGCAGGAAATCATCAATACCACAGAGATAGGAAAGAATATCGCCGGTTATGCCGGTGCGGTGCCTTTGGAGATCTATGTCACCGACGGACGCATTGATTCCATAGTGGCACTGCCAAATGCGGAAAGTCCGAAGTTTTTTGGGCGCCTGGAGTCGGAAGGTTTGACAAACTCATGGAATGGCAAAACACTTAAGGAAGCCGAGACGATGGATGTTGACGCGGTGACGGGTGCCACTTACTCATCGAATGCCTACATTGCCAATGTTCGTGCCGGTGTGGCTTATGCTGAAGGTGAGAAAGCATCTGGCGCCAGGGATGTGTCAGTAGCCGCAATCGCTGCTCTGCTTGTGATATTGGCCGGTGCTGTGTTGCCACTCTTTATCAAGAAGCCGGCTTACCGTATTGTTCAGCAGTTGTTCAATGTGGCTGTTCTCGGTTTCTGGGCCGGCACTTTCATAGACTATGCCATGATGCTAAATTTCTTTTCAGGTGCGCCACGATTGACGCTGAGTTTTTTGGTGACTCTGATTCTTCTCTTTGTTGGTCTGGTTTATCCTCTTTTCAATAAGCCGAACTTCTATTGCACCTGGATTTGTCCATTCGGTTCTCTGCAGGAACTTGCCGGCAAGGTTTGCAAAAAGAAATGGAAGATGTCGCCAAAACTGATCAAGGGTCTGGATAATTTCCGGCAACTGTTGTGGGTAGCCCTTTTGTCACTGCTCTATATTGGATGGGGCACCAGTTGGATTGACAATGAGATTTTCACCGCGTTTGTAGTCGAATCGGCTTCATGGATTATCATTGTGGTCGGAGGGGTTTTTGTAGTGCTTTCACTGTTTATCAGCCGTCCCTTCTGCCGATTTGTTTGTCCCACAGGCTCGTTGCTGAAACATGCTTGATCAATACGGATTAAAAATTAATTTCATAATTCTAAAAAAACAGGATTGACCCTCAATCCTAAATAAGAAATCAGTCATGAAAAGTTATCATTGGATAATGCTGCTTCTGGCCATTGCACTTGTGGTCGTTTCGGTGCGTCTTGCCTCCGTGTCGTCAACCTCTCCGGATGATGGGGGTGGCAATGCAGCTGACGCTGTTATTGATTGCATTATGACCCGCACCAGTGTGCGCAGCTACACTGACCGTCAGGTCGAGGATAGCATTGTCAATAAAATCCTTCGTGCCGGCATGGCGGCACCGACCGCCGCCAATCAGCAGCCTTGGCAATTCGTAGTCGTGACAGAGCAAAATCTTAAGGATTCAATCACTTCGGCATTTGAATATACCAAGATGGTGGAGCATTGCAGTTTTGCCGTGGTGGTCTGCGGTGATATGGACAATTTATTCAAGGGTGACATGCCCGACGGAGGCTTCTGGGTGGAGGATTGTTCCGCAGCGTCTGAAAACATGCTTTTGGCAGCACATGCTCTTGGTGTCGGAGGTGTGTGGTGCGGGATATATCCCCTTAAGGACCGGGAAAACCGTCTGCGTGAGATACTGAGTTTACCCTCCAATCTTACTCCTCTTAATGTGATGGCTTTCGGCTATCCTTCACAGCAAGCAGCACCAAAGGACAAGTGGGTTCCTGCCAAAATCCATTATAATGCATTTTAATTTGCATATATCATGGAGCTTAATTACTACGAGTGTATAAGAAATTGAAATAAAACTTAACGATATGTCAAAATCAGATTTAAGAAGTGTTTTATCAGTACTTTTAATTATTTTAGGAACAATGGTTATGAAGGCTCAGACATCATATATCTTTCTCGCACCGGGTGTGGAGGAGGTTGAGGCCACAGCGACAGTCGATGCTCTTAGAAGAGCAAACATCCCTGTTGTGACAGTGGCAGTATCGGATAATGTTCAGATAAAGGGAGCAACTGGTCAGATTCTTTTGGCCGACTCGCTGATATCAGAGGTTAATACCGACGATGCGGATTGGCTGATTATACCCGGAGGTGACCCCGGAGCGCAAAATCTGTTTGCCAACAATGATGTAAAGGATAAGATAATGGCTCATTACCGGAAAAATGGACGTATTGCCTCCATTTGTGCCGGTCCTGCGGTGGTTCTTGCACCTCTTGGTGTACTCAAAGATAAAAAAGCCACATGTTATCCCGGTCTGGGTGACGCCATCAATTCCAACGGAGGAGAGTATGTGAAGCAGACCGTGGTGACAGAGCCGAATCTTATCACATCCGAAGGCCCTGGCACCACATTGCCTTTCGCCATAGAGATTATCCGTGCGGCAAAAGGTGACAAAGCTGCTGAGACCGTGGCTTCGGGGATGCTCGTGATGGAGTGAAATCCTCTATTGCATGACTATATATCAGATGATACACTGGGCCCACTCCACATCCTCTGTTGACTAAAGCTGTGATTAACCTCAATAAACATGCGTGTTATCAGATTATACCACCTTTTTAGGTGGTATAATTTTTTGTAGTCTGTTACATTTGGACCTTGATTATCTCTATTTCCGGATGCTAAAAAGAACCTTATGGGCAAAATAGATATCCACAACTTGAATCTCAGACAGCATGGGACTACTTTAGATAGATATCCGCCATAGCCATATCCAGCCGTTCGGTTGGATATTGATAATGGTTCCCGGCGACAATCCGGTAGGTGATATCCACGCCTTGCCTGCGAAGATATCCCACTATTTCTTCAGTGCATTTCCCTACGGTTGAGAACATCCGGTTGCGGGAATGTGGCTCGGCTTCCCCCAGCAACATGAAGCATCGCCCAGTCCTGGATGAGAATGGTTGATTCCAGATCCACTCCACGAAATCCTTGTACCAGAATGACCCTGAAAGGGTGGCAATGTTGTGGAAAAAGTCGCTTTGCGCCCATTGCCAAAGGGTGAACAGTCCGGATAACGATACCCCGATAAGGGTTCTTTCTGGTACGTCATGAGCGCAGAGCAGTCTCTCTATGCTGGGTGCAACTGTCTGCGTCAGCTTTCTGAAAAACTCACCTCCAAGCCCTTGGAAATCGGGCGACCCCTTAGGCACTCCCGGGGCCGGCCAAGGAGTCATGTCATTATCCCAATCCATCCCGGAGATGACAACTACAGATGTGGCATATCTTTTGGAAATAGCTTCGACGCGTTCGGGCGCCATGGCCATAGGGTATAATATATAGGTAATCTTGCCGGTGGCCGGATACTTGCAAAAAGTGCAATGCAGATTCTCAAAATTGATATTCTCAACCTTCATATTTCATCAGATCGTTCATATCCCTGAAGCCGATGGAGGCATAGACGCTGCGCCCCATATCAGTTGTCTCGAGATATATTTTATTACAGTTTCTGTCGCGTGATTCTCCAACCAGATGTTCGAGAATCGCTGTAGCAATACCTTCGTGCCTGAATGCCGGTCTCACATACATGTTCATGATGTAGGCGCATCGTCCTGACGGATTATCAGGAGACGGCATCTCTTCATAAAAACACACGGCTCCGCAGCCGGCCTCTATGCCGTCGCGGCATGCTATGATGGCTATATGGGATCCGTCGCTGATGTGCCGGATGAAAAAATCACGGTTGGATGCAAGCAAAGCTTCGTCGGGTTCATGCCGGAACACGCAGCCGAGCACCTCTCGTCTCCACTCCATCAGCTGTTCAATGTCGGTCAATCGGCGCAATTCAATCATCCTCAGCCTCCTTCAGTACAATAGGCAATGCCGACATGTCAACTTTGCCGCGTTTGTTGACCGGGATTTCCTTAACCGCCACAAAAAATTCAGGAATCATGAAGTCGGTAAGCTCCTTCCGCAGCCAATTTTTGACGTCGTGGAGAGAATACTCTTTGTGTGCAGGGACGAAATATGCCACGAGATATGCGAGTCCGGCATCGTCGTTGAAGGCACGGACAATTCCGCGTTCCACATCGGGCGAGGTGTTCAGCACATTCTCCACCTCCTCCGGTTCGACTCGTTTGCCGAGTATCATCACCTGCTCATCGCGACGGTGGAGGAAGGCGATGTTTCCATCGGGCAGAAAATAGCCCATATCACCGCTGCGATACATTCTTTTGCCGTCAGGGAGTTTGACGAAATTCCTTTGTTCCGGCGGAGTGCCGAGATAACCGGCTGAGACACCATTCCCGAAAATGCAGATTTCGCCTACTGTGCCATCCGGGACTTCCATGCCGTTTTTGTCCAGGATTTTCACCTCGACACCTTTCACGGCTTTACCTATGGGATAGGTGCCGTCGTCGAGTGGCAGGGCGTTGTCGCAGCGGAAATATGTGGCGCAGACGGTGGTTTCCGAGGGTCCGTATGTGTTGTAGACCAACATTCCCTTGCCGGTCAGGTGGTCAATGTAGGATGCGCGCAGTACATCCCCTCCGCTTATCAGCAGCCGCAATGATTCTGGCAAAGTGTCGAGTTTGTTCAACTCGGCCAGCAGATATGGGAAGCCGCTTATCTCAGTCACTTTGTGGCGCTTGACAAAGTCCATCAACACCGTTATGTCACCCTCCATGATCTCTTTGGGCGGGATGGCGAGTGTGGCACCGTTGAGGAGAGTGGCAAACACCTCCTCGACAAATATGTCAAACGAGCATACAGAGTATTGGAGCATAACATCACCGGGTGCTGTGTGAAACTCGGCCTCGAATGCTTCCGCGTAGTTTACCACACTGCGGTTCTCCACCATCACACCCTTGGGGTGTCCGGTAGTACCTGACGTGTAAAGCACATAGGCCAGGCCGTCGGGAGTCGAATGGTCGGTATAATCAGGGCAATCGTCACTCAGATTATTACAGAACTCGCTTGTTATGACAAGCTCTGTCTTCGCTTTTCCCATCATATATCTGATTCTGTCCTCAGGAAGAGATGGCTCGGCCGGTATGTAGGCAGCCCCTGATTTGAGGATTGCAAAGATGGTGGCGATCATATCCATGCCATGGGGCATGACCACACCGATAGATTTCTGATGCCGTGCCTCTCCTATTTTCTCGGCAATGGCATTAATACGGCAATCCAGATCCGAGTAAGTCATACTTTTGGTGTCTGTGACTATGGCTACGGCATTGGGCTGTATTTCCACCCATCGGTGAAAGCGGGAGTAAATTGTATTATCTTTCATATTAAGATAAGTCCGGTGGCTATCGTTTTGTTCACGTTGCATGCCCGGCTTCTCCGGAACTCTAAAGCGTGTTATTTTAATATGCCGGATGATGCTGTGCCTGACACCGACGGCTCGTCGTCACGTTTCACCTTTTTACCGAAGCCAAATGTGTAGGTGGCTGACAGCTGAACAAGCGCATGGCTGCTGCCATTGTAAATCTGCTCGTAGGTGCTATAATAGTTGCTGTGCATCTCTTGTCGGGCATTCCTCCAGTTCCAGCGTGTGAAGTTTATGAAATTAGCTTTCACGTTCCAGTCGGAGCAAGCCCAGCCGATAGCGATATACCAGTCGTTTTTCGTCCTGTTCCAGATGCCGGTCCTGCTGTCAGCAGCCGCTTTATCCGATATATAGGTGATATTGAAGTTCCAGTTGCCCAGGTAGTAAGCCACTCTGGCATGCCATTCTATATGCGAGTTGTCGGCATAGTAAGGCTTTCCGTTATGGTTGAGGACATGACACACTTGACCGGTAAGCATGAGTGATCTGTCGAGAAACCGTGCGGTGGCGTTTAATCCATACTCATATTTGGCGAAACCTCCCATGGGCTGCTTTATGGTGCGTATAATTCCTTCCTCGGTAGCCTCATAGTCATAGGTGTACCTGTTTCTGACCATCCACCCCAAAGCGTAGGCCCCGAGATTGAAATTGTTGTCGGGCAACCAGGTATATCCTAAGTAGGCATCATAGTTTTTGTTGGGCGTGAGGTTTGGATTTCCGGTATATTTCATGAATGGCGAGGACGCTATGATATTTTCGCTCTTATAGCTCGGTGACGGAGCCCAGGAGCTGTAATGGAATACGGCCGACAGGGAATGCTTCTCTCTGAAAGCATACTGCAGCGAAAAATCGAACCAAGGTGATGACTCATTGTCCACCATGTCTCCAAATTGGAGTCTGTCCCAGTCGGAGCCAATCCCGGCCATGGTATACAGGTTGCCGACGGTGACATTATATGTCACTCCTATGCCGATGCGTGTGGATTTAGTCTTATCAAATGAATTTGCCGATCCTGAGTAGCGTGTGCGGTTGTATTCATAAGTTCCTCTCATAAATCCGAGCAGATTTCCGTATTTGCCGAAACCGTGGCTGAATTTCAGATCGCCGTTTAATTGGTTGGTGTTATCTGAGGCTCCGTTCAGTATCGGCTGAAAGCTCGCCTCACGATATGAGGAATTCTGGTCAGTGTGTGAATATACATACGAGGCGACGAGTGTCAGTGAGTTGCTGCGTGGCAAAGAGAAGTAATAATAACCGTTATAGGCAATGAACTTAGCGCAATTGTCGAGTGTGGACGCGAAGTCGGAGGCCGGGAACAATGAAGGGATATAGCTGACTGAGCCACTTCGGTCAGAATGAGGCTTATCGTCGATGCTGGCGTTTATCTGGGTTGAGGCCTGGATTTCGTCAGAGGTATATGTGGCTTTGAAGGCCGCCAGATACTGTTGGTTCTCAGTTTTTGATGACTTGGTCTCGGAGTGTCGCTCAAACTCTTTGATAGAGCCGTCGGCCTGTGGTAGCTTGAATCTCTCTGTCATATCAGAACCGTAGTGGCTGTTGTCCATGTTGAACCCATATCCCATGAGGTCGTAGGTCATATTCTTATATTGTAATCTGACACTGCCTAACAGTTGCTCTGAAAAGCTGATGAGATTGGCATGCCCGAATCCCTTTACATAGCCGCCGTACTCATATCTCTGCATTATGAAATTGATTACATAGGGGTTGCCCTGCAGACGTGGGTCGGATGGGGATTCGTAATACTCCACTTTCTTGACATCGCTGACTCGCATTGCCTGCAGGTCGTTGGCGGAGGCAGGGAGATAGTCGATGAATACGGCGACAGGTATTCCGGCGTTTGTAACGATATTCCCTCCGGTTATAAGGCCGAGTTGCGGTATTGACATGTGCTCAAGGAGGTCTGTACCGGTCTGTGCCGCGTTTTTCTGCCGTTGGGTAGGGATATAGACAGTGCGGTCGGCGTGGAGGTGGGCACTCTGAGCTTCAATCTTTACTTCGCCGAGTTTAACAGACTGTTGGGCCATGTGAATTGTGCCGACGTCTGGAGTGTGGCATTGGACATAGGTGGTCTGATAGCCAAGACACGAGACTTTGGCTATGACTTTTTGGCGGTCACACGGAATCGTGAACCGGCCATTGCCGTCAGTGATACCGTATGTGATAACTGTGGAGTCGCGAGGGGCAAGAATCAGAACTGTGGCAGCTGCCACAGGCTCATTATCCACACCCATTGCCTGGCCTGAATAGATATATTTCCCATATTGAAGGGCCTCTATATAATACGAGTCCTTGGCCTTTGCGACAATAACAGGGTTGAGTCCCACAGTCTGACGGAGGGCATCATAGACATTTTCAGCCTTGACGGTTGCACTCGTCTTATAATTCTCAAGTTCATTGTAGATGAAGTTGATTTCGAGGTCAGGATGCTCAGCCACAATGCGTTGAATGGCCTCCGGCAACGGAGTGGAATTGAATCTGTAGGAAAACGTCTCAGCTTCAGCCATGACAGTGACTATCATGACCGCTATAAAAGTAAAGATACGTGTCATGATTTCAGTCGATTATTATGGTTTTACCCACAAGTGAGAGCTGGATTTGCTCGAAATTGTTCAGACTTCCTGCCACGTCTTCAATCGGGAGAGTCTGGTTCCATCTGAAGTAAAGACGTAGTGATTTCATGGAGTCATCCTTGAACTCAGCCTCATAACCATAATGGTTTGCGATTTGGGCTATGATTGTCTCAAGAGGGGCGTTGTCGAATATTATTGGACCGGATATCCGTGGCTCCACGTCACCTTTGACTATGGTGGTGTCAGGATGTAAAGCGACGTCCGTAGTGACATCGTTGACAACGGCAGGTGCTCCAGCTTGCGGTTCAGTGAAATAGCTCATACTTACACTAACCACAGTTGCGACGGCGGCGAGTGAGGCAATGGCGATGAGTATACTTGCCGCGATGTTGCGTGAGAAGAGAGAGACAAGCCCCAAGCGATGTTGATTGTGGGCGCTATTGAATGCTTTCCACTCTGCATCAACATCGGGCGAGGGGAGGGGCTGCAGGGATGCCTTTGTTTTGTCGAGAGTGTCAAGCACATCCTTGATTTCGGGGTCCTGAAGCAGGGTGCTGATTTCAGCCTCAGTGAAACGCTCCGGGTGCTCTATTGCTTCAAACAACTGGTCGATTTTATCCATTCTAAGAAAGTTTTTGGCGTAAGACATCTATTGCATGACGCAAATGCTTATAGACAGCCACCTCGCTTATGCTCAGGAAATCGGCTATCTCCTTGTAACTCTTCCCTTCTGCGAACCTCAGGTTCACCACTCTGCGGCAATTTTCAGTCAGATCTTTGGCTACGGTGATGTTTATCCGGGCGAGAGTCTCATCGTCGGGCCATTCCTCGTCATCAATTTCCTGCTCATCCACTGCGTAAAGTTTATTCAAGCGGTCTCTTGCAGAGAGATTGCGGATGTGGTTAAGGCATCTGTTGCGGACGGCTTTTAGCAGATAAGCCTCCGACACCGTGGCGAGATTGCTTGTGAGGAGCGATTCAAAGACATCATGAACTATATCTCTTGACACCTCATTATCACGCAGTATCAGCATCGCCAGACGATACATCGCCGGGTAGTGTGCCCTGAAAAGTGTTTCTATGTCGTTGGTATGCTGCATTCTGGTTTTAAAATGGTGCAAAGTGGCCCGGAGGGCCGATAATTTGTCGTCATACACCAATAAGACACATGACATCCGGAAAACCTAACCTCTAACGCAAAAAAATCGGTGTTAAATGGTAAATTAATGGCAGGTTGTGATGAATAATACCCGCAAATGTAACAAATATTCCGCATTCCCGCTATTTCAGATTGCGTCAGCTGTGCTGTTCGCCATCTGAAATGAGGAGTTTGCCATTTGCGCTAAACTTTTTTAATATTGGTGGTCTTATTCTATAGATAAGCACTTAAACAACACTAATAAGATGGAACTTAAGAAAATTACATTTAATGCTATTCTATCAGTTGCTATAGCGGGATGTGTGCCAGCAATGATGTCATGCGCAAGTGACAAGACCTCCTCGGAGAAGCAGGATTCAGCCAGCGACACAATCGAACGTAAAGGAGGCAAGGTTGGCGGTCCGCAGTTGGGTACTCCCGGTGGCGGTCCCGTTATTGACAAGACAGGCGACTCTGTGCTGCAGGCCATGATTAAGGCCGAAGTCCCCGAGTTCAAGCAGCTTATCTATTCAGACTCCGTAACAGGCAAGACTCTGAAATATAATCTCTACGTTCCGAAAAACGTGGATGCTTCCAAGCAGTATCCCCTCGTGCTCTTCATGGCTGACGCAAGTACTCCCGGTGAAAGTTTCACCACTCCTCTCACCCAGGGTTACGGTGCATTGGTTTGGGCCACTTCTGAATGGCAGCCTAAGAATCCCTGCTATGTGCTCGTTCCGCAGTACTCCGGTGTGGCTGTGAATGATGCCTACGAGCATACTGATGAAGTGGACATGGTGATAAGACTGCTGAAAAACATCGTGGCCGATAATAACGTGGACTCCGATCGTCTCTACACCACCGGTCAGTCGATGGGTGGTATGATTTCGATGTATTATAACATCACTTATCCCGACATCTTCGCAGCGTCGGTTTTTGTGGACTGCCATTGGGACACCAATAAGTTCGGCGAACTGGCTCAGCATAAATTCACTTATGTCACCGCAGGAAAGAATGGTAGCTCATTCGGTAATATTCAGGCTCTTGAAGCAGCTGCGCAGAAGGACGGTGTGAAATACGAGTATGCCACATGGAGCGCAAAATTACCTCAAGCCGAGCAGGACTCATTGGCCACCGCTCTTCTTGCCAAAGGTGCGCCGATTAACATAATAAACTTCACACCAAAATCAGTGCTGCCCGATGACGGTAAAGGTAGCGAGCACATGTACTCGTTTGACTATGCCTATAAGCTGACTCCGGTGCGCGAATGGCTTTTCAAGCAGAAAAAATAGACCGCGGCCATTATTGGCATCCGTTGCCTCATAGATATGTGTAAAAGGACAGGATTACCGTGAACCGGCTATAATCTTGTCCTTCTCTTATTAAAACTGACAGGATTTATCCTCCGTTATAAAATATATGGATAACTCAAATACAGTAAAATTCTCTATACGCAGATATATTGCCGTGCTGGCTATACTGATCGTTCTTGTGATGACAGTGCTTGATGTCACTGTTGTCAATGTGGCTCTTCCTGTGATAGCTGAAAAGTTCGGCATATCGAACTCTAATGCTGTATGGATCATCACCATCTACCAGCTGGTCATCACCATGCTGCTTCTGCCGTTTTCCTCATTCGGCGACAAGTATAGTTACCGCAAGTGCTTCCTGTCGGGTGTGGCGGTGTTCACGGTTGCATCCGGTCTGTGTGCTGCCTCTCAGTCATTTGTCATGATTGTCGCAGCCCGAGCCCTTCAGGGTGTTGGTGCGGCATGTGTCATGGGTGTCAATATTGCTTTGACTCGTCTGATATATCCGCGTCAGGTGTTGGGTAGAGGTTTGGCTCTGAATGCCATGGTCATTGCCATTGCCACCGCAGCGGGTCCTACCATTGCCGGAGCATTATTGTCGGTCGCATCGTGGCATTGGCTCTTCCTTGTGAACGTGCCTTTTGGCATTGTGGCCTTTATACTTGGCAAACGGCTCCTTCCCCAAAATCCGGTCAAGGATAGCAGTGGGAAGTATGACTGGGTGAGCGGGCTGCAGAATGCCGTGACGTTCGGTCTCATATTTTGGGCCATAGGCAATATAGCCCGAAAGGGTGACATTGTGTTTAACTCGTGTATTCTGGCCATAGGCCTTTTTGTCGGGTTCCTTTATATACGTCGACAGCGACATAAGGAATCCCCGATGCTGCCTATCGATCTTTTCCGTATAAGACTGTATTCATTGAGCATCTCCACGTCGGTCTGCTCATTCATAGCTCAGAACGTGGCCATGATTTCCCTGCCGTTTCTCTTTCTTGGTAATTATGGATTCTCGGAGATTACCACCGGCCTGCTCATGACACCGTGGCCACTCGCGACCATGATTGTGTCACCACTTGCAGCCAGATTTGTCGAACGACATAATCCCGGAGCCACGGCTGCTGCCGGCATGGCCGTTTATGCAGTCGGCATTCTTATGCTTCTTTTGGCCTCTCCTGCCGGTATATCGGAGTGGGATATTGCATGGAGGATGGCCGTCTGCGGAGTCGGGTTCGGAATGTTCCAGACCCCTAACAACATCGTGATGGTAATGGCGACCCCGGTACACCGTACAGGAGGTGCCGGCGGGATGCAGAGCACAGCACGTCTGGTGGGACAGACTCTTGGCGCTACCTTGGTCACCATTGTATTCGCATTGTCGGCTGTCGAGCTTCACTCAGTGCGCATCTGTCTGTGCATCGCTCTCGCATTTGCCATCATTGCCGGCCTCTTCAGTTTGAGTCGTGTGAAACAGATATGAATATATGGCAGCCATTTCGCTTCGGCGGGAATATGGCTGCCATATTTGATAGTATAGATTGTTGCGGGCTAAGTGTGTTATCTATTGGTTGGTGGGATAAGATATCCCTCAGTATTGAAAAGCAAGGAATTTCCGTCGGTCAACATGACGTCATAACCGACTTTGGGAATTTTCTCTATCCTTATCACCCGGTCGACGTTTAGGTGCTGTGAGGCAAGGTAGGTCTGAATTCCATTGTGTATAATTGATGCGGGCACATGTTGGCCGGCTCCTGCTTCAATCCTTATCCATTTGAAGTGCTCATTGAATTTTACGGAATCGCCGTTGCCGAGCCTCATGACATAGTGTGTCCCACGAGGGTCAGGGAGGCTCGTCACGCTGACAATTCGTTCATTCGGAAAATACTCTTTTGCGAATGATAGTATTTCTGCCGGTATGCCTATGCTGTCCGACTGCATGAAAGCCATGTCCCAGAAATCTGTAGCATAGGGTATGGACTCTGTCCCGAAGATTTCCTCCGGATTATGATTGGCACCGGGTACTATGGTGTAGGTGTGTGGTATACCCAATGTGTCGAGTCTTGAGTGGAATCGGTCAGTGATATGATTGCCGTTTTCGTCATACAACCGGTCGGCATTTCCTACGAACATGCGTATTTTCATCCCTGAATCCACTATCGCGTCACGGTTCTGGCATGCGAATGTCATGGGGTGCCAGGCATTGAAATATACTTTGCTCAATGGACTGTTGATATCGCCGAATGTACATTCCAAAGCGCGTTGCAGCGGTTCTTCATCCCAGTCGACTACTGCACCTGCCACGCTGCTGGCACTTCCGAACAGTTCGGGATGTTTGAATGCCAGCATCAAGGCTCCGCGTCCACCCATCGAGAATCCCTCGATGCCCCGGCTTTCGCGCGATGCCCGGGTTCGGAAATGATTGTCTATATATGGGATGAGATCCTTGATGAGAACATCCTCTATGGGGCCCGAGAGTACTTTCTTGTCATTGGTGTTGGCATTGATATACCACCCTATGGGGAGTGCCTGGGGCGACACGATTATAGCCGGGTTCATGCTGCCCGACTTTATGGCCGAGTCTACCCGCTTTATAAGCCATCTTACTTCGCGCTGGTTGCCGGTGCCTCCGTGGAGATAGTAGATTACCGGATAGCGGCTCAGGGAATCGGTATGGTAGGTCGGCGGCAGGTACACAAGGCAGCTTGCCTCGGTCCCCTCTCCTCGGTGTGGCGAAGGATAGGTGACGTATACGCAATTGTCGGGGACGGCTTTTATCGGGTCCACCCAGTCAGTCATGCCGGTGCGCATTGAGAGCGAGTCTGTTTCCATTGCTGTGGCGGTCATGGTAGCGGCAGTAAAGGTTGTGACAAAAAAAGCGCTACGCATGATGTTGATAATGCAGCTCATTATTTAGTTGTGTTTATGTGGGTTAAATAACAAGTTACACCACCGGCTTTATGGTCGGCAGTGTAACTTTCAGGGGATGTATATAACAACTTACTTATGTGCAGGATGCCCTTTTGACTTTTTGCGCAGGTGTTTGATCCAGATGTAATAACCTGTCAGCGGGAGTGTAGCTCCCAGCAATGCACTGAGAAGCCAAAGGATTCGGGTCAGCATTCCGCCAAGTGAACCTGTGTGGATTGAATATATCCACCCACGCAGTTTGTCGGCCTCATTCGTGTCGGCATACAAAGTTTGAGGCGTGATTTCACCGCTTCTGCGGTTGAACTGATAGCGGTTGGACGCTCTGCTGTTGCCGGTAGTGCCAAGGGTCACGGTAGCGTTTTCCGATGACACGGTTATCTGCGGGGCATCAGGATTCTGTGCTTTTAGCTCGTCATAAACCTGCTGCCAACGTCCGAATTCTGAGTGGCGGCGTCCGCCCCGGCGAAATCCTTCGTGATTAGCAGCGTCGTCTCCGTCGCGGCCTTCACCATGGAAGCCACCGTTTTCTCTATTGCCATGCCATTCACGGCCTTCACGGCCTTCGCGACCACCGCGTTCGCCACGTTCTCCGCGACCACCACGTTCTCCGCGTTCGCCACGCCCCTCGCGTCCTCCACGCTCTTTGTCATCGCCTGAGGCTTTTGCCTGCTGCTGTCCAAAGTTGCGGGGGGTATGCTCTACACCGCACACAGCGTAGAATGCCGAACGATACCAGTTGAACGACCATGTCAAGCCTGTGAGCGCCATAGCCAGCACGAAAATCAAAGCATACATGCCACCGGCTACGTGCAATCCCTTCCAGAAATCTTTCCAACCGTGGGTTACCGGGATGGAAAGGCTGCGCTTGAAGTGTTTGCGGGCACGTGGCCACCAGATGACCACGCCGGTTATCAAGGCTATGACGAAGATGAGGGTTGAAATTCCGACAAGCGTTTTGCCTACCTTCATTCCGTCACCATGCGGGTTGGCGCTGTCAAGGAGCCAACGGTGAAGTTTGAACATGGTTGAGAAGAAGCCAAGACGTTCATATTTGCCGGTGATTTCACCCGAGTACTGGTCGATGAACAACGAGGCTCTGCGAGGTTTTGACAGATTGACCTGGTAGGTGCGTTCTGCGTCGCTGAATACGGTCACACCTGTGATTGAAACCGAGTCGGGGAGGGTGGATTTGACCGATTCCATGAGTTCACCCATAGCCAACGGTTCGTCGGCTACGGATGACACATAATAGACATCTTTTTTTATCATTCGGGTGATTTCAGACTCAAAAATGAGCATCGCACCCGAAAAGCATATAAGAGTGATGAAAATGCCGAACGGCACTGATAACCAAAGATGTATTTTTCTGAAAAACGCCATCATAATCTATTATTTTTCCGGGGTCATGTAGCCGAAGCCGGTGATGTCGACAGCCTCGATGCTAACACCTCGTGAGGCAACAGCTGTGGCAGTGTTGATACCATAGATGGCAGGACGTTCGTTTTCAACATTGATGGGAATATATACCTTGCCGTCCTTGGTGTAGACAGTCTTGCCGATTGATGAGATGTTCTCGGGCAGACCGGTCACGTATGTGAGTTTCTTTGAATCCGCGTCGAAGATGGCGAGTTCGGTGGCTGCATACCCCTTTTCGGTCAATGGACGGTCATACATGATCATGAGGAAGCGGTTGCCACCTGCGGGCCAGCAGCGCATGAATGAACGGTTGCCACCGGGTGTCTGCTCTTCGAGGTTGCAGTAATAGTCGTCAAACTTGTCGCTTCCGCGGGGTATGCGGCATACACCGGCGGGAAGTTTGGTCTGCTGCAGAGGATCAGTCATGGTCTTTGCAAAGCTTGATGAGAATACATAGATGTCACCGTTCTCAGCAGCCCACACTGTCTGATAGTACTGTGAGCGGAATCGGCCGCAGGGTGTGCTTATCTTGTCGGTCTTGGCGAGTACCGGGTGGAGCAGGTCATCATTGCTGTAGATGGCTACCCAGCATTCGTCGGGGTACTGAGTGCCGGCAAGTTCGCCTGCTTTGTATGAGCCGCCGCCTGTGCCGCCTGCTTCAGTGTGCACGAGGTGTTCAAAGCCGTCGCGTATCCACTTTCCGTTGTCATAAGCTGCACCATACTGGCTGAGGCCCATCGGTACTGCTCCGCAATAGAGTTTTGAACCGCTTTGTTCGGCACCTGCAAGTGTGACGTATTCACCGTTGCCGAGGAAGTTCTCCATTGAGTATGCGCCTGTTGAGGTGTCATTGCTACGTGATTGCTCGTTCACGACGTCGAGGTAAGTCACAAGCAGGGTCATGGGTTTGTAGCCGTGGCTGTCAGCCTGTGACTCAGGACCTTCACCTGTTGACATTGTCAAGATATAGTCGTTGTATGTTCCGTAGGAAGAGAAGCGGCTGATGCGGTATTCAATGCTGCGGGCTTCCATCTCTCCGTTTTCGCCGAGGATATAGCTTCGTGTTGTTCCGGCATTACCCTGGTTGTAGGTTAGGGCATAGAGATAGTTCTTATGGAATACCCATTGGGTTGCACCCGGATTGACCAGGCCATTGTTGACGGTGGTGAGATTGCCTTCATCGAGTGATTCGCCGGTAAGCAGCACGTAAGTGTTGGCGTTAGAGCCTTCGACTGTTGTGGCAAACACGAATTTACCATCAGTTGAATTACCGTTGCCTGGGCCGACTTCCGGCTCATCTTTGTCAGAGCATGCGCAGAGGGCCACGGCGGGAAGCATGGTGGCGGTAAGCACGCGCAGAATTGATTTTTTTGTTGTCATGATGTATGGTTAGTTTATGTTTTTAGTTCCCGAAATAGACTCTGAGTTTTCCGTAGAATGCACGTCCTGCCTTCTGGAGGCTGAAGTTATCGTAGAGGCGGGCGTTGGTGAAGTTGCGGCATTCAAATGAGAGATTATAGCGGCCGTTGTTTATGCCATAGGATATTGTAAGATTATGGGCAAACTGATTAGGCACGATGTAATCATCCTTGTTGGAGCCGATATTCGCTGTATAATAGCAGAAACTGTGGGTATACTGGTTGTCGTAGGTCACGCTCAGCACATTCTTATTCCTGCCAAGTCCATGCCAGTAGAAGTTAATGTCGGAGTCCGCAAACATGTAGGGCAGGTTGGGCATACGCTCCTTGTAGGCGAGGTTAGCCACCGTGCTACCTGCTGCTGTAGGCATATTGTCGCGCACGTTCATCTGTGTGAAATTACCTCCGAGGCTGAGCCAGCGCGAGAAGCTGTATCGGGCGGAAATGCTGATACCCTTGGTGTCGACCTTTCCATAGTTGATATATGTGGCGGCTGATTTGCCTCCGCTGAGGGCGAGAATGTTGCGTTGGATATAATCACGGGTGTCTCGGTAGATGAAACCTGCCTCTACATAGAGGTTGTTGCTACCGAAAGTGGCGTTGTAACTGAGGTTGAGGTTTACATTGTGGCTCGATTCGGGCTTAAGGGCCATGTCGCCAACTTCGAGGTCCTCATCGCCAAACATCTCCTCGATGGTGGGGAGGCGGTAGGCTTTTTCATAGGAGGCTTTGAGCTGGAATCCGAGAGGCATAAACCATGTTCCGGCCGCTCCATACCCGAAATAGTCGATTGAGCGGGATGTCACTTCGTATGTGTCCTGAGCCGAGCTTGTGGCCATGGGGCCTGACACGTACTGGTGATACTGTTTGCCGAAAGCGGTGAGGTTGAATTTTGAGTTCGGCATATACCGGTATGATACACCGGCTATATTCTTACTGGTTACCTTTGAAAACTCATCTTTGCCAGGAGGGTTGGTCGAGAGATCCTCGTTGGAGCGGTTGAAAGTGTTGAACACATCGTTGACCGTGAACACATGCTTGTCGCCAAGTCTGTAATTGGCGGTGAAAGCCGTGGACCAGTTGTTGTTATTGGCGCGGGAATTCTGGTATGACTGCTCACCGGGTGAATTGAGGGGTGCGGTTTCGCCACGCCAGTTATATTTCACTGAGGCTGTGTCGACATTGGTGTTGACATCGCGGTTGTAATTAGCGTTGAATGACACATCCAGACCTTTAACGAAGAGATTACGTTTCCCATATTCGAGTGATGGCATCAGCGAGTACCCGTGTCTGTGTTTTTGGCCGTAGACGATTTCCTGACGTACACCGGTCTGCACCTCTTTGTACATATGTGAATATGTGAAGCCAAACAGGAGTCGGTCGGCCCATTTCTTATTCACAAAGCCTAATTTTGCCACAACGGCCTCGTTGTGGTAGGTGTCGTTGAAACGGCGCACATGTTCCAATTTCTTTCGGTTGATGGCACCGGTGTTGAAATCCTCGACCGGTGAGTCAATCCAGTAATTATTGTCAGAGTAATTCTGGAAAGCATTGATTTCATATTTGAAACCATTGCTGAACGTCTGGCCGAAGTTGATGTATGACTTGTGGGTGTTGAACGAACCAAATGAATATGACGCGTCGATAAACCAGCGTCGTTGACGGCGGGGAGTGACAATGTTTATCACACCACCGATTGCATCAGCTCCGAATCCTACCGGCACGACACCTCTGTAGACTTCGATGCGGTCGGCAAAATTGACCGGGATGTTGTTCATCCCGAATGAACTTCCTACGCCTTCCTGGGGGACACCGTCGATAAACACCTTGACATGTTTACCGCTGAAGCCGTCCATGGTCACAGCCATGTCAGAACCTACACCTCCGCTTTCGCGGATTTTCATGCCAGGTGCCTTGCTTAAGGCTTCGCTGAGGGTTTTGGTTGTGTTGACAAGGTCCTGTGTATTGACAGCAGTTGCATTGTAGGCTGAATTTTTGACTTTGCTCAGAGGGTTGCCTACTACAATCACTTCTGCGAGCTGAGTCACTGGTTTCAGTTTTACATTGAGTTTTTTGCGCTGACCACTTACGATGTCGATTTTTATCTCTGACTTCTCAAAGCCTACCGATGAAATTACCAAGGTATATGACCCGGCAGGAGCCGTAAGGTGGTAGAGACCTTTCTCATTGGTTGAGCAGTGATATGATGTGGATTTGAGTGACACTGTGGCATAGTCAATCGGTTCTCCGTCAGCTGATAGTACCTTGCCTGAAATCATACCGTCCTGCCCCTTGGCAAAAGCTATTGCCGGCATGATTACAAAAGACATTATTATCCAAAAATATTTTTCCCAAATTGCCATGTTCGCATTATAAATTTTGTGCAAAGGTCGGGAGAAATTTTTGGCGAGAAAATACCTAAAGGTAGGTATTGGTTTGGTAATATGCTGATAATCAGTACTTTGTTGGGTGGTGTTGATCCGCTTATTTTGGCGAACGGCGGCTGTTTATGGGTGAATTGCAAGGTGGTGGATAAAGCGTTTTCACTATCAAAACGCTTTATCACACTTTTTAAGTATCAGGATACAGCCTTATCATTTTGCGCCTTAGTCCGTTTTGCTTTTTTAGGGGAAATCTTTTCATGCAGATATTGGAATATCACAAACAGAACAGGCACTATGAAGAGCAACGCTAAGGTGCCGAACAGGAGGCCGCCTACGGTGCTTACACCAACCGATTTATTGCCGTTTGCACCTACTCCTGATGCGAACATGAGAGGGAGCATACCGAACACCATAGTGGCGGAGGTCATTATGATTGGGCGGAATCGTGCCTTTGCCGCTGATATGGCTGCCGCGACGAGTGTCATCCCCTCCTTTCGGCGTGCGGATGCATATTCCGTGAGGAGGATGGCGGTTTTTGCCAGAAGTCCTATCAGCATTATAAGTCCTATCTGCATGTAGATATTGTTCTCCATTCCCCACCAGCGGGCAAACAGGAATGAACCTGCCAGGCCGAACGGAACGGCTGCGATGACAGCGAATGGAACTGTCAGGCTCTCGTAAAGCGCACAGAGAATAAGATATATGAATGCCAGACAGATGCTGAATACCAGTACGGTCGTGTTGCCTGACGACGATTCCTCTCTCGACATGCCTCCGAACTCGTATCCGTAGCCAACAGGCAGATAATTTGACGCAACCTCTTTGATTGCGTTAATAGCCTCGCCTGAGCTGTAGCCCTCGCCTTGCTCTCCATATACGGAGATGGAGGTGAAGAGGTTGAAACGCGAGAGGCTCTCCGAACCGTATACTCGTGTGAGGGTTATGAATTTATCCAATGGTGCCATATCGCCGGTCGATGTCCTGACATACATGTTTTTGAGCGATTCGGTGTTAAGGCGATCCTCCGGGGCGGCCTGCACCATCACACGATAGAGTTTGGTGAATCTGTTGAGGTTTGACGAATAACTGCCACCGACATATCCTGCCAAGGTGGACAGGACATCGGCAGGTGACACTCCTGTCTGAAGGCATTTCACCGCATCAACTTCGACCATATATTGCGGGTATTTAGTGTCAAAAGTGGTATATGCCCTGGATATTTCCGGGCGTTTATTCAGCGAATCGATGAACGTCTGCGTGACACTCAGCAACTCATCGGTGGTCTTTCCTGCGCGGTCCTGGATATAGAGTTCAAACCCGCTGCCGGTACCGTATCCGGATATCATAGGTTGTTGGGAAGCTCGTATCTGAGCCGATGAGATATTGGCGGTGCGGCGATAGATTTCTTTTATCACCGCGTTTATGTCATGCTCCGACCCTTTTCTCTCGTCCCAGTTTGTAAGGCGGATGTTAAACGATCCGGCTGAGGCCGATTGATTGTGACGCGCATCCTTGCCTGTCACTCTCGAATAAATGGTAATTTCTGGAATATCCTTTATCGCATCCTCTATTTCATCCATTATTTCGTTAGTTTCCTCGAGGTTGGTGCCGGGGGCCACTTGGACGTTGAGGCTTATGGTGCCCATATCCTCCTGGGGCACAAGTCCGGTCTTTGTGGAGGATATGAGCCATGTCAATCCTCCCACGGCCAGCAGGAAGAGCATCATCACCACCCACCTGTTCTTGAACAGAAACATAATGCCGGTCCTGTACTGTCCAACCACAGCGGTGAATGAACTGTCAAAGGCGTAATGGAAGCGCTCGGCATAAGAGGCCTTTTTGCCACTTCGTTCAGGTGCCCTCATTAGCAGAGCTGAAAGGGCCGGACACAGGGTCATGGCATTTATTAGGGATATGCCTACAGCCACGGCCATTGTCAGTCCGAACTGCTTGTAGAATGTACCTGATGTCCCACCCATGAAGCACACTGGGATGAAGACAGCCATGAATACGATGGTCGTCGTGATCAGAGCTGCTGACAATCCACCCATGGCCTTTACAGTTGCGTCGTAAGGGTCGTGATGTCCTTCCTCGAATTTTGCCTGTACTGCCTCGACCACGACCACCGAGTCGTCGACTACCGTGCCGATTACGAGCACTATTGCAAACAGAGTGAGCATGTTGAGGGTGAACCCTATGGCATAGATGAACGCGAATGTTCCCACAAGCGATACTATGATGGATATGGTGGGGATGAGCGTGGCCCGGATGTCATGGATGAAGAGATACACTATGAATATCACCAGTACGAGGGCTATCACAAGCGTCTCGATTACTTTGTAGATTGATGCATCGAGAAAGTCTTTTGTGCTGGATATGTCGGTGAGGACCATCCCGGCTGGAAGATTTTCACGTATCTCGTCCAGAGTCTTGTCGATTTGTGTGATTACCTCATTTGCATTCGAACCTGCCGTCTGTGCAATCATGGCATTAGCGCCTGGATGGCCGCTCGTCTCGCTGAGCATAGCGTAGTTCACGGCTCCGAGTTCGACCGTGGCTATATCCTTGAGTCTCAACACCTCGCCCGAAGGAAGGGCCCTGACAACAAGGTTCTCATAGTCAGCGGCATCCTCATAACGCCCACGATATTTCAGCACATATTGGAATGTGTTGATTGATTCAGCTCCAAGTGTGCCTGTGGGGGATTCGATGTTCTGTTCGGCCAGTACTTTGTCGACATCAGATGGCATCAACCCATATTGCGACATCTTGTTGGGGTCAAGCCATATACGCATGGCATACTCGGCGCTGAAGATGTTGACGTCACCGACACCCGGAATACGTGATATCTGGGGCTCGATGTTGATTTTCATGTAGTTTGTGAGAAACTTGGCATCGTAAGCGTCGTTGGGGCTGTAGAGGGTTGTGGATTTGAGTGTGCTGTTCTGGCGTTTTCGCACAGTCACACCGCTCTTGGTGACCTCCGCCGGGAGCAGCCCTTGTGCCGACGCCACTCTGTTCTGCACATTTACCACCGCCATGTCAGCATCCGTTCCCTGCTTGAAATAGATAGTGATTGAGGCTGTTCCGGTGTTTGTCGCCGTGGAGGTCATGTACATCATATCTTCAACGCCGTTCAGCGACTCTTCGAGAGGGACTATCACGCTCTTAAGCACAGTCTCGGCATTGGCTCCTGTGTAAGTGGCTGTGACACGTACTGTAGGAGGCGCGATATCGGGAAATTGTTCTATAGGTAATTGAGCTAACCCGAGTAGTCCGAGAATTACAATCAGGACGGAGATTACTCCTGCAAGAATTGGTCGGTCAATAAAGGTTTTTACATTCATGTTTTTTCAAATTTGATGCAAAGATAGAGGATTAAACCTTAGAGGGATTCAAAGGTCATTATATATAATGACTAACGGCTTCAAAGTGGTGGTCAATGATTTTTAAGTGATATATGTTGCTCAAAATAAAATACTTACCTTTGTGGAGAAATTTCTGGGGCCTCGGAAGATGAAAAATCTCACCCTCTATATAGACATCGCATTCTGCGTGATTTTGCTGCCTGTAATGGCTCTGTTGTTCCCGGTGGAACGTTGGTTTCACTACTTTCAATGGTATGTCATTTCAGTGGGGGTGTGGCTTTATGCAGTCTACTTCATGAATAGATTTGTGGCCGTGCCGGCTCTGTTCAAAGGTCACAAGAGCAGATGGTGGGGAATCGCCTTTATCCTTATCTCATTAATTGTGACATACCTCATAACCCAGATACAGCTGTATGTGCCTAAACCGAATAGTCTGGACAATGGTATAGTGCGTTTTTTCTCCTCAGTGACACATCATCAGCAGGCGGTATGGGCTCTTTTTGTCATAGTCGAGACATACAGTTTTGCAGTAGGGCTGTTGACGCAGACCAGTGAGCTGCGTTCGCGGCGCAGGGAGCTGGAAGCGGAACGGGAAAAGGCTGAACTTGAACTGTATAAGGCGCAGATAAAGCCCCATTTCATGTTCAACACGCTCAATTCGCTCTATGGGCTTTTTCTTACAGGTAATGAAATGGCGCTTGCGTCGCTTGAGAAATTCATCTCGATGATGCGCTATATCCACACCTCGTCAATGAAGGACACAGTCCCTCTTGCCGACGAGGTGGATTATATCAGACAGTTTGTTGAGCTGCAATCCCTGCGCCTCAACGAGATGACGCATGTGGATTTGAATATAGATGTGGAGGATCCAAGCCTCATGGTGCCTCCGATGCTTCTGGTGACATTTGTGGAAAATTGCTTTAAGCACGGTGTATCGCCTGTGGAAACAAGTGATATCAGGATTTCTCTCTCCGAAAAGTCGGGCAAACTGATTTTTACCACCTATAACAAGACGTTCCCGGTGAAAAGAATCGGGGAGCATTTGGGTATTGAGAATTGTAAAAAGAGGCTTAGCCTTTTATATGCCGGTCATCATGATCTGATGATTGATGATGACGGTAAATTCTTTAATGTGAAACTAATAATTGATCTGACAGGAATATGAAATGTGTTGCCATCGACGATGAGCCCATCGCCCTCAGCATAATTCAGGAATATTGTAAGCGTTACGGAGGGATAGAGCTGCAGTCATTCACTTCGCCTGTGGCAGGGATGGAGTGTGTCAATGCCACGCGTCCTGATGTGGTGTTTCTTGACATCGAGATGAATTCACACAACGGTGTGGAACTGGCCAGGCAGATGCCTGAGGAGTGCTCTGTGATATTCACAACGGCATACGCCCATTATGCTCTTGACGGTTTTAATGTCGATGCCGTGGATTTCCTTCACAAGCCCATTTTCTATCCGCGTTTTGAGCGTGCTATGGAAAAAGTGAAGCGTTACATAGATAATATGCCACGAAATGACAACGACGATGTGCTGACATTGAAGGTGGAGCATAAAAACGTAGTCGTGAAGTTTTCGGAGATTCTCTATATCGAGGCTATGGATAACTATGTGAAGATTTTCAGAAAAGGATTGCCGATGGTGGTGTCACAGATCACCATGAAGGAGATGGAGAGCCGTCTTTCCCCCGATAGATTCGTGCGTCTCCACCGCTCATATATTGTTTCGATTGCCGATATCGAGAAATTTTCCAACCGTCAGATTTATCTGCGCAATGCCCCTCGGCCTATACCTGTGGGACGTAAATATATTGACTTATATAAAGATTTAAATAATTGTTTCATCCTTAAAAATAATAATGACTAATGAAGAGAATGGTTTCTTTGATGCTGCTGACTTTGGTAGTGTCAGTGTCAGCTACGGTATATGCCGGCACACCTATTAAATCCTCTGAACTTCCTGCTGTCGCCCAGAAGTTCCTGTCCAAACATTTCCCCGGCGATAATGTCCGTAAAGCTGAGAAGGATCAGGGCCGCCGTGGCATGGAATATGAAGTAGACCTCACAAGCGGTGCAGAGGTGGAGTTCAATGCCGATGGAGGTTGGAAAGAGGTGAAGGCTGCCCGAGGAAATAGTGTGCCTTCGGCTATTGTCCCCGCAGGGATAGCCAAGCATGTGGCTGCAAACTACAGCAAACTTACCATAGTGGAAATTTCACGCAAGCGTGGTGGTTATAAAGTAGAGCTTTCCAATGGCTCTGAACTGCTTCTGACTGAGGACGGAAAGGCAATGCAACCCCGACAGGGTGGTGGCCGTTCTCGTCATTAATAGCAATTCCCTCCTAATTACTGTTCATCTGAGAGGTTGTGGCATAATGAGTGCATTATGTCGCAGCCTCTTGTGTTATTCTATGTTGTGACCTTTTGCTGTGTCTGATTTATTGTCCAGTGGAATTATGGTTCTCTTTCCCGATAAGCCACACGAGTGAAATCTCTGCTTTAGTCGGGCCAAACCAATGCAGCGTGTGGGTGGATTGCCATAGATAGCTTTTGCCACAGGGGACGTATTCGAGATATTTACCACCAAGATAGCCTATACCTATGGTGAAGTCAATGTTCAGCCGTTTGCTGACAGGCATGGAATAGCCGTACTCGATGCCGACCATAGCGTTGCATCTGTCCCATAAGGTCTTGTGTGGAAGACCACCCATGTAGCCTTTTCCACCCCATTCAAAATCATAGGTCACAATTCCCGCGTATAGGCCTATGTGATGACCGGTCAGCGGTTTGGCATGAGCTTTTGTCCCGAACCACCACCTCGCCGCTATGTCACCTCCATAAATTCGCCAATAGCGGTGGCGCCGGTTTGTGTCCCACCATCCATACATCCAATTGGCGTTGATCGACCAGTTTTTGCCGATGTAAAATTCCACACCGATGTTAGGAACGGCTAAGGCATCGTAGAGAAGGTTGGTTTTAAGGGACATGTACAACGGTCGTTCTTTCCGATGGTTTTCCGGCAACGCCGGAACTGATGCCGGGAACGGGAAAGAGAATGATGCTACAGCGGTCAGAATTGAAGTGTAGTGGGTGTGGGTTGTGAAGGATGGCTGGTAGGCGTGGCGTTCGCGATGTGGACGGCCTTGTCGAGTGGGGCGTAATGCGGGATATATCTTGTGGAGCTCGGGCATACTTTCCGTGTACACCTGCAGTGTCCCTCCCGCTGAGTCAGAAAGCTCTGAGGCTGAGAGGAATGATGTGCACAAGGCAAGCAGTATGGCGAATAGATGATACTTCATTGATATAAAATAGTTGAGTGGCCGTGAGGTGGCTGGATTCGTTGCCATCAATCGTATTATAAAATTTAACACTTTGCCGGGTAGATTGGTTCTCGTTTTCCGATGGTCTCTTTATGATTGCGGAGTTGGCGGTAGAATACAGTTACTATTGTTTGGGATGGCTAAGCGCAAATGGTTGTGATTCTGACGCTTGAGACGGATTAAAAGATTTTTTAACATGTTAATATGTTATGGTTTGTGAAAAAAACTGTAATTTTGCACTCCAAATGTGTCTTTAGTCCAGAAGGGCACATCCCCCATATATATTAGAAATGATTCGGAGTAAGTTGGCTGAGTCGTTCATTTATTTTTCATATTGTCTACCTAACTGCTTGACTGTTATGTTATTATAACGCCAGGCAGGATTAGAAACTTTTGTCTTGATTAAAATTGACCATGAACCAGAAGATAGAGTGTTGCCCGGCAATGCTCATAACGGTTCGGCTGCCCCTTGCGACATTGAGGAGCGGCATTGGTTTGTGATGAGAGACCTCAAGCGAGCCAACGCGAATCTTCCTGCCTATAAGCAGCTTGCCGAGCTTGGTTTTGAGGTGTTCACACCAATGAAATGGGAGATAGTAATCAGGCAAGGCAAAAGGAAGAGGGTGCATATCCCTTTTGTGCAGGATCTCCTGTTTGTACATTCAACGCGCTCTGAACTGGATCCGGTAGTGGCTTCTGTGTCATCATTACAGTACAGATTTAAGAAAGGGGGACAATATTGTGAGGCGTTGACTGTGCGCGAAAAGGATATGACAAGATTTATCGCCGCCGTCTCATCCGATCCGGTTCCGACCTTCTATCGGCCGGAAGAAATCACGGCTAATATGTATGGGAGGGAAATCCACATCATCGGTGGTCCCCTGAATGGTTATACCGGACGTCTGCTCTCGGTAAAGGGCCTCAGGAAGAAGCGTCTGATAGTGGAACTTGCCGGACTGCTGAAGGTGGCTGTAGAAGTCAATCCCGAATTCATCAGATTTGATAAAGTTCTCCGTGGAGTATGATATGTGGTGATCGAAGACGCCTGATAGTCATGTCCCCGGTTAATTATGAGCTCACTCAATAAAATAAAAGAAGAATCAAAATGGTGATGCATCTTTGTCGGGTATATCACCGAGTACGAACCTAAATAAATCATTTTGCAGCCGTGTGAACAAACTGTCATCGGCTTTAGTTTAAACAACATCGAAATCAATTCATCGCACAACAATGAAGATAAAATCACTCTTTCTCCCAGTTGCAATCGCAGCCGTTATGGCCAGTTCATGTTCAACCCCACAGAACATAGCGTATTTTCAAGATGTAAATTCAGGCACCGTGTTGCAGCCTCAGCAGCAGCTTGATATCAGAGTAAGACCTGAGGATAAACTTTCGATTATGGTCAATACTCAGGACCCGGCGCTTTCTGCCCTGTTCAATCTTGTGCAGGTTCAGAATAGACTCAACTCTTCTACCAGCGCTGCCACAAGCATCGGCTCGGCGGCAGGGTCAGGAAGTTCGCAGGTTTCATTCTACACTGTGGATTCCAATGGTGACATAATGTTCCCGGTGCTTGGCAAACTGCATATCGGTGGCATGAGACGTGAGCAGGTAGCCACGTATATCACAGAGGAATTGGTGAGCCGTGACCTTGTTAAGGATCCTGTGGTGACTGTTGAGTTTGGCAATACTGGTATCTCTGTTATCGGTGAAGTCGCTTCTCCCGGTCGCTATGAGTTCAACAAGGACCGCGTGACTATTATCGATGCTCTCGCTATGGCCGGTGACCTCACACAGAATGGCCAGCGCGAAAATGTGATGGTGCTTCGTGAACTCGATAATGGTAACCAGCAGGCTTATCGGATTGACTTGACCGATGCGACACAGCTTGCCTCATCGCCGGTGTTCTATCTGCAGCAGAACGATGTGATCTACGTTGAACCCAACGATAAGAAAAAGCGCGAAACCACTCCTAACGGCAACACACCTTACACTCCTTCGTTCTGGGTGTCAATGGGCTCGTTTGCCGTCACAATCGCCACTCTCGTAATAACTCTTACACGATAATTTTATAAACCGTCATGGCCGAAACAAAAAAGACCACAGCTAAAAAGAATTCCTCGGTGGGCACCAATGTGCCCATCAGCGATATCCTGTACCGGACACTGCATTATTGGCCGTGGGTACTCCTGTCGTTGTTCGTCTGTGTGGGCGGAGGTGTGATATATCTCCTCTGCACCCCTAATGTGTACACCACCACCGCATCCATGCTTATAAAGGATGAATCGGCAGGTAATTCAATGAATAATAGCGATTTTGCTGACTTTGGACTCTTCCAGAGTAACACCAATATTCAGAACGAGATAACAACGCTGAAATCTCCTGACCTGATGGAAGAGGTGGTTAAGCGTTTGAATCTTGACATGAATTATTATAAACCGGGCCGTTTCCACCGCGAGGTAGCCTACGGAAGCAATCTGCCGGTGGAGGTGACAATTGTAGATTATCCCAATAATGGGAATGCGACTTTCAATCTCGATGTCTCTGCCAAGGGCGATGTGGAAATTTCATCGCTTAAGGTGTGGGATAAGAGCAAGGGGAATGAAACTTACAAAGGCCACCTCAACGACACTATCCAGACTGCAGTCGGCAAGATGGTGGTAACCCCTACCACAGCCTATAAAAAAGGTGAGCCTGTGGAGCTCAAAGTGGAGAAGCAGCCTGTCAATATGATGGCTATCTTTTATGAAGGGCAGCTTACCGTTACCATGAGCAATGAAAACAGTACCATCATCAATCTTGTGATTTTAGACGAATCGACTCAGCGAGCACAGGAAATCCTGAGCACGTTGATAGGCGTATATAATGAGCAGTGGATTCGTGATAAGAACCAGATTGCCGTTTCGACCTCCAACTTCATCAACGACCGCCTTGGTGTGATTGAAGGTGAACTCGGACATGTGGACTCGGATATTTCTTCCTACAAGAGCCAGCATCTTATTCCTGACGTCCAGGCGGCTTCGTCGATGTACATGGAGCAGAACCAGCGTATATCGCAGGACATCCTTGCGTTGAACAATCAATTGCAGATGACCCGCTACATCCGCTCTTACCTCACTGCCGAGGGTAACCGCGACCAGGTGCTTCCGACCAACACCGGAGTCGAGAACTCGAATATCCAGTCACAGATTTCAGAGTATAACCAGTTGATACTTCAACGCAACTCGCTGTTGAGCAAATCGTCGGATAAGAACCCCCTCGTGATGGCTCTTGACGATCAGCTTGCAGCTCTCAGAAGCGCTATCATAGGATCTGTCGACAACTCCATCATAGCTCTTAACACGGAGATTAAGAATCTTCAGGGCTCACAGGCCTCGACAACTTCAAAAATCGCCTCAAATCCTACCCAGGCAAAGTATCTTCTCTCTGTGGAACGTCAGCAGAAGGTCAAGGAGTCACTTTACCTCTTCCTGCTTCAGAAACGTGAGGAAAATGAACTTTCTCAGGCATTTACCGCCTACAATACCCGCATCGTGCAGCGTCCGAGCAGCTGCCCCACTGCGCCAAATAAGAACAAGGTGCTGATGGGATGCTTCCTCCTTGGTCTGGCTATTCCATTCTGCGTGGTGTATCTGATTGAAACCAACAATACTCGTCTCAGAGGCCGTAAGGATGTTGAAGGTTTGAGTCTTCCATTCCTTGGCGAAATTCCCCAAAATGGATCCAAGGACAGCAAGGACGGTGATGAGGATAAGATTGTGGTAAGCCCGGAGAGCAGAAATATCATAAACGAGGCATTCCGAGTGGTGCGTACCAACATGGAATTCATGAATTCGACCCATGACAGAGCGAATGTCATCGCAATGACATCGTTTAATCCAGGCTCTGGTAAGTCATTCCTGACCATGAACCTTGGGGCTGCCCTTGCCATCAAGAAAAAGCGTGTGGTAGTTATTGACGGTGACATGCGTCATGGCTCTACATCAGCCTATCTCGGTTCGCCTAATGTTGGCCTTTCGGATTATCTGAGCGGAGCTGTCAATAATTTGGATGAGCTCCTCGTTCCGGTTCCTGGCTACGATAATTTCCATGTGATTCCTATAGGTAAGGTTCCGCCGAACCCAACAGAGCTTTTGGAAAGCCCTCGTTTTGCCGCTCTGATCAATGATTTGAAGTCACATTGTGATTATATAATGGTCGACTGTCCTCCTATTGAGGTGGTTGCTGACACTCAGATTATTGACAAGTCGGTCGACAGAACTATTTTCGTAATTCGCGCCGGCTTGCTTGACCGTTCTATGTTGCCCGAATTGGATAAGCTGTATGAGGAGAAGAAGTACCGCAATATGGCATTTATCCTCAACGGTACCCGCAATGACCAGGGTAGATATGGATATTCTCATTCTTACCGTTACGGTTATGGCTATGGATATAATTACGGCGAAGGAAAATCCAAAAAGAAAAAGAAGTAACAGCACACAATCGTAAATATTGGTCAGAAATGGTCTTTGTCTATAAGCCTTTGTCAGAGAAACGGAATCTCTGTACGTTGGTTAAGTTTATCGCAGCCTTGCTGGTGGTAAATGGGCATCTCTTTCTGTTTGGAAGATCGCAGATGGAATTTATGGTGCCCTTTATGGATGTCGGGGCCTGTTGTGTGTCATTGTTTTTCTTCTTTTCCGGATATGGGCTAATGGCCAGTTTCAGGTCAAAGGGGAGTGCATATCTGAAGAATTTCGGTACAAGAAGGCTGGTTCGCCTTATTATACCTCTGCTGACGGCCTACTGTGTCTCGCTGATTGTGTATGCGTGGCTGGTAAGGCCGATAGATTGGCATAATGTGTTCGGCACATTGCTGTGGGGTGGCCCATATTTAAGGTATAGCTGGTATGTCACCGAAATTATTGTAGTGTATTTTCTGTTCTATATTACAATGAAATTGCCAATTGAACAGAAACATAAGCTATTGGCGTTATCGGCACTTATAGTCATATTGATGGTGTCTCTCTATCTGGCTGGGCAGCCCATATGGTATATAGAATCACTTCCCGGTTTCATTATGGGTATATGGTGGGAATTTTATGAGAGACGAATCGGTAAAAAATTGACTTATAGTTCTGTTTGTACCATTGCTGTCATATCATTCTGCGTATGGTTTGTGATGTGGCAATGGATGTTAATCGGGGCTCCATATTTGCCTGCTTGGAGATATGCGTTATTGGCAGTACTGCTTGCTGATATCTCCTTTGTAGTGGTAGTGTGCGCCATGATTGCACTTAGTCGATTTACCCCCCCCAATATTTTGCCAATGCGCTCATTTTATGAGATTTATCTCATTCAGAACTGCGTCATGATTCTGGCGGGAAATATATCCGGACAATTCTTTGTAAAATGGAGTCTGACTCTTTTCGGAGTTGTTGTGATGGGGACTTTGTTGTATCTGATTAATCAGCGAATTTCAACATTGATGACGCCACAAAGAAAAGTGACAGCTGAAGCATAATTATCATCTGACACCGGTACGCCGGTGTCAGAACTATACAATAGACACTGATTGATGACTATACTTTGGATATATAATATGCCTCTCATACCTGAGGCCGGCGGCACGGAACGTATTACTTCACTCGTGGCCAAAGGTCTGAACGGCAGGGGGCATACTTGCATGGGGATGCTCGTGTTTAACGAGCATGACGGAAGCATGTCATATAACGGTCAGACAGTGACAGATTTATATGCTTTTCTTAAGGCTAACGGTGTCGATATTGTCATAAATCAGATTGCGTATGCCACTTGGCTGCTGGACGCGTTTCTTAGAAACGGAGGAGACAAGTGGAAGCAGGAGGGCGGAAAGATTATATCTTGTCTTCATTTCGATCCCAAACCGGCCTCGTCATTGTATTATTTAACGCATAAGAGGAAGAAGAATCTGAGGGATTATGTAAATATAGCAAAGGCCTTTATGCTTTATGGCTTTTATGAGGCCAGACAGCGGAAAAACACCGGACGCATTTTTAACTGGATCTACGATAATTCCGATTGGTTTGTGGCGCTCTCGCCCACCCATTTCCCATACATCAAGCGTGTCACAGCCCGTGAGGACTATGACAGGCTGCTGGCTATTAATAATCCGTTGACTTTTGATGATGTTGCTGGCAAGTCTATCCTTGATGAGAAAAAGAAGGTAGTGCTTGTGTGCTCGAGGATGGATGAGTACCAGAAGAGGATATCCCTCGTGCTGAAAGCATGGCGGAAGATTCAGAAGGCACCTGTGGCGAATGACTGGACATTGAAAATTCTTGGCACAGGACCTGATCTGGAGCGATATATGGATTACGCACGTGACCATGGCCTTAAAAACGTAATTTTTGAGGGCCGGCAGTCTCCTGAAGCCTATTATCGGGAAGCTGATATATTTCTGATGACCTCCACCGGTATTGAAGGGTGGGGGCTTACTCTTACCGAGAGCCTGCAACGTGGTGTGGTTCCGGTGGTGATGAACACATGCTCCGTATATAGCGATATCATTACCCACGGCTATAACGGTTTCCTGTCAAAAGGGAGCGGGTTGGATGGCTTCGTGCAATATGTAATGGCATTGATGCGCGATGAAGACCTTCTCCGCGCCATTCAGCTCAATGCTCTTGATTCAGCTAAACGATTCACTCTTGAGCGGACTATGGAGAAGTGGGACCAATGTCTGGCCTCGCATCATTGAGATTCGTATCGGTCGGAAAAATTACATGAAAATGATCAAGGACGCCAAGAGAAAGAAGGTGACAATTCTGCTCCCTGCCTATAATGAGGAGGCTTCATTCCCTCTTATCAAGGAGAATATGACTAAAGTAATGGCGGAAAATCCGGATTATGACTGGGAGTTTCTGTTGGTCAATGACGGATCAAGGGACAACACCCTCCAGCAGATGATCAAGTTGCATAATGAGGATCCTGAACATTGGAGCTATATCGACCTCTCGCGCAACTATGGGAAAGAGGTGGCTATGATGGCCGGATTTGATTATGCGGAAGGGGATGGCCTGATCATTATGGACTCCGACATGCAGCATCCCATCAATGTTATCCCAGAGATGCTGAAATACTGGGAAGAGGGATATGATGATGTCTACGCTCGCCGCAAATCGAGTAAGGAGTCATGGATGAAGAGAAAAAGCAGCCAGCTTTATTACAGGTTGCTTCAAAAGATGACCCACGTGCCCATTCAGAAAGATACGGGCGATTTCCGGTTACTTGACCGGAGCTGCGTGGAAGCGTTGAAACAATTACGAGAGTCGGAGCGAAACACCAAAGGACTATATTCTTGGATTGGTTTCAAAAAACATGGTATAGAATACGAGCAGTTGGCCAGACAGGAGGGTGAGACTAAATGGCGTTTCATGCAGTTGGTTGAGCTTGCGGTCAATGGTCTGACTAGCTATACTGTGGCCCCGTTGCGTATATCTACTGTGTTGGGCCTCTGTGTCAGTCTGCTGGCGTTTATCTATCTTGTATACATCGTAGTCCGCACCACTTTGTTCGGTGACCCTGTGGCAGGTTTTCCTACCATAATGGTAACAATTCTATTTCTTGGCGGAGTACAGTTGCTTTCATTGGGGATAATCGGGGAATATCTTGGGAAAGTGTTCACCGAAACCAAAGGTCGCCCCGGATACTTCATCTCAAGTTATAACGGAAAGAAACGTAAGGAATAAACGGATTTCGTAACCTGATAAGGTGGCTTATTCAGATTCGATAAGGCAACGAGGACAGGCTTTTAAACTCTGAATGGAATATTAATAGTCATGGTGCTTTTAAGCTTTGACACAGAGGAGTTTGATTTACCGAAAGAATACGGGGTGGATATTCCCATAGAGGATTCAATGGCAGTGTCAGCCGAAGGAACAGAACTGATCCTGGATATACTGCATTCGATGGGGGTGAGAGCCACATTTTTTTGTACGACGACATTTGCCAAATATGCCCCCCAAACAATGAGGCGCATCATAGATGACGGTCATGAGGTGGCAGCTCATGGATGTGATCATTCTAATCCATTGCCACAGGATATAGCAAAGTCCAAGATAGAATTAGAACGGCAATATGGAATCTGTGTCAAGGGATATAGGCAGCCACGAATGTCAGCCATAGATGTTACGGCTATCGAAGAGTGCGGGTATTCCTATGATGCTTCCCTGCACCCTACATTTATCCCCGGACGTTATATGCATCTTGATTTGCCAAGGACACCGATCACAACTGGTAAAGTGCTGGAGATACCGGCATCGGTCTCTCCGTGGATAAGGATTCCTGTATTTTGGCTCGCATGTCATAATTATCCATTTTGGCTATATAAAATGCTGTGTAAATGGACATGGAAACATGATGGACAATTTGTCATCTATTTTCATCCGTGGGAGTTTGTCGACCTTAATAGAGATCCGGCATGGAAAATCCCATTTATAATCAGGCGAAACTCCGGCAAAGGTATGCAGGCCAGACTAAAGGGCTTAATTGACATGTTGCAGCATCAAGGAGCCAAATTTGTAACCTATACCGAATTTACCAATATATTCAACACCCGACGGAATAGAGCAGTAGTGTAGTTTTGCTGGCATACAGGCACTTCAGTAATTGTAATACACCCGAAAGATTTGGGTTGAAAAGTACTCATGATTCATATATTGGAGAGAGCCTTAGAATAAATTACATGATAATTGAAAATGTTTTCCGCGTTGAATGAATAATGGTTACGTTGTAATGATTTATGCCTAAATTAGCAGATTTTGAAAATTGTACAGGTTGTGGCGCATGTATGGTCAGTTGCTCGAAAAACTGTATAACGATGCGTGATAATGGTATTGGTGTTGTCGTTCCCTTTGTCGATACCAATACGTGCATTGAATGCCATGCCTGCGAGCGAAGCTGTCCTGCCATATCTCCAGAGGTATTCCATGGCAGTATGAAAGTTTATGCAGCTTGGAATAACGATATGAGCGCACGGTCAACCAGTGCGTCCGGTGGTATAGCGTCAGCTATATATGACTTTATAAAAAAGAAAGGTGGATATACAATTGGAGCAGTCCTTAATGCGGACTGGTCAGTAGACCTTGTCGTCAGCAATCCAAGCGAAGATTATGCAGAATTTAAAAATTCAAAATATACTTTTAGCTCTCCTTATCTAATATACTCTCGGTTGAGGGAATTAGTAAAAGAAGGGGCGTTAGTGGTACTTATCGGGTTACCATGCCAGATTGCCGGTTTTAGAAAGAAACTGGGTGACAAAGACAATATAATTTATATAGATCTTGTATGTCACGGTGTTACTCCAAACTCATATCTAAAGCAACATATAGCTTTTTTGGAAAAGGTCATCGGAGAGAAAGCATATAAACTGTCATTTAGAGCTCCTGAGAAAGGGACTGCAAATTATTACTTCACTTTATACGATAACAATAATAATATAATATATAGCAAGCGTTCATCACAAGGAGAAGTTTATAACTATGCATTTCATCGATCAATCTCATATCGGGAGAACTGTTACAATTGTCATTATGCTCGTCCTGAAAGATGTTCAGATATTACAATAGGTGACTATCATGGATTAGGTAAAGTCGCTGAATGTGAATATGATGAGAATGAGGTATCGGTGATATTGGTTAATACTCCCAAGGGAGATGAATTGATAAGCGATATGATTAAGTCAAATGTAGTCTTTGCTCAGCAGAGACCTTTGAATGAACCTATCGAAGGAGATAGGCAGCTCAGACATCCGTCATCAAAATCTATTGAACGAATTTATTTTGAAAAATATATATCACAAACGGATGGCGATTTCGAGGCAGCCATGAGATTGGTTGGGCGGCAGATAAAAATTAATAATCTGAAACAATTGATTAAGCAAGCACCACGTAGAGTGGCACGAAAGATATTGAATTTAATGCGTCGTTGATCATTGATTGCAATGAAAAAAGTTGGTATAATAACAATACATAATTCTCCGAACTATGGCGCTTGTTTGCAATCATTTGCGCTATATGAATATATAAGACTTCTTGGATATGATGTGGAAATAATCGATTTGCATCGGCCTTATCATTCTGATTATATCCCAAGTGAAAAATATAAGCCATATACTCATAGATTTGAGTCGATTAAGCAGAAACTAAAGCGTCGGATAAAAGATCTGATTGGTTTGTTCGCAAAGCGAAATCAGATAGACACGAATAGTACAACATCAGTCGTGGTAAAAGATGTTGTAAAAGACAAAGTGTCACTTTTGTTTGATGATTTTAACAGCCGAATACGTCTGTCAGCCCCATATAAGGGGATTGACCAGCTTTATAAACATCCTCCAAAATATGACACGTATATAACCGGCAGCGACCAGGTCTGGAATCCGACTCAAGCATATTGCGTAGAGCCATATTTCTTGACATTTGTGAAGGATGGCCGGAAGATATCCTATGCGTCAAGTATCGGGATTGAGTTATTGACATGTAAAGAAAAACGAGATTACGCAAATTGGCTTAAGGGCTATGATGCGATTTCTGTAAGAGAGGAAGCGGCAAAAAATATTCTGTCAGAACTTACCACTGCACACATAGACCAGGTGTGTGACCCAACTTTTTTGTTGGATCTGGATGTATGGGAGAATATGGCAGTTACTCCTAAGGAGAGCGATTATGTCCTGGTGTTTACTTTGGCTTATGATAAAAATTTGGTTGATTATGGATTGCGCTTGGCTAAGGAATGCGGTAAAGTTTTAGTCTGTCTTAATCCTGTTCAGCCGGATGCCGATGATTATATCAGTGTTAAAGATGCCGGCCCAAAAGAATGGTTGGGCTACATCCGAAATGCAAATTTGGTCATTACAGATTCGTTTCATTGCACTTTGTTTTCAATACTTTTAGGCGCAAAGAATTTTCTGACCTACATTTCCCCTTACAATCAGCGTGGCTCGCGTATAATTGAGCTCTTGGATATGTTTGGCCTGGGATGTCACTTGTTGCCGACGGATCTGGGACTATGTTATAGGGAGGTTGAAAAAATAGAGTTGCCCCCCTCTTCACGCCGACAGATTTTAGAAACGATTATAAATACGCGCTCTAAGTCAAGGGAATTTTTGAATGCCAACATATAATTAATGGAAGAAAGTAATAAGCGAATAGCAAAAAACACCTTCTATTTATATATCCGTCAGCTTACCATAATGGCTCTCAGTTTTATTACAACGAGAGTCGTCCTGGATAAGCTCGGCGCATCTGACTATGGTATAAATAGTTTGGTCGGTGGTTTTGTGGTAAGTTTTGCAGTACTGAATAGTATTTTGAGTTCCGGAACACGGCGTTTTCTGGCGTTATATCTCGGAAAGAATGATGAGAAGAGATTGAGAGACACTTTCTCAACCGCGATGGCAATTCATATTATGATTGCATTATTGATAGTTGTTGCGCTTGAGACCGGTGGATTATGGTTTCTTAATACGAAATTAAATATAGCCCAGGAACGAATGTATGCTGCAAATTGGGTTTTCCAACTTGCAGTGGTGAGCACTTTTTTTAATGTGATGCAGACACCATATATCGCGGCGGTAACTGCTCATGAAAAGTTTACCATTTATGCTGCTATGAGTGTGTTTGACGTTGTAGGAAAATTGGCTGTGATTTATCTATTAATATTTGTTCCGGGGGATAAACTGATAATTTATGCCGTTCTGCAGCTTGTCATAACTATTATTGGGATTATAATTTATCGGGTGTATTGTTCGAGGCATTTCCCGGAATGCAAGTGGTCAGTAAAAATACATCGGCCACTACTGAAAGAGATGCTGCAATTTTCAGGTTGGGGGGCGTTTGGCCATGTGATAACGGTTGTGAACAGCCAGGGTATAGCAATCATACTTAATATATTTTTCAGCACAGTGATGAATGCAGCCAGAGGATTGGCCACTACGGTTAATGCGATGATTGCTCAATTTGTTACGGGATTTCTTACTGCTGCTCAGCCTCAGTTGGTGAAATTTTATGGGGCGGGGGAAATGGACCGATTTTCCAGGCTTATATTTAATGTTACGCAATACACATTGTTCCTATTGGCATTGCTAATGGTCCCATGTCTGTTAGAAATAGATTATGTAATAGATTTATGGTTGGGTGGAGATGTGCCTGAGTATACGTGCTCATTTGTTAAGATTACACTTATATGTGGTATAATATATAGAAGTAATTCAATGATTGAAAGCGGATTACAGGCTATCGGAAGAGTGCGGGAAAATACAATTTACTCGGTTCCGGTTTATATTCTGTCGTTGCCGTTAGTGTATGGCGTACTTAAAATGGGTTGGGGCCCTACAGCTGCTTATTGGGTTGGGAATATTCCACCGTTGCTTTCGTTCCTGATTAATCTATATCTGCTTTCAAAATTTACGGATTTCCCTGGTTGGAAATACTTTGCAGATGTATTTTTGAAAAATATAGGATTAATTGTGGTCTCTGCGATTATTCCATATTTCATCCATCAGGCTATGGAGCCGGGATTGTTGCGTTTTCTTGTCGTATGCAGTGTATCTGTGCTTTGCACATTCATGGTGATATGGATGTTTGGAATGAATGCGGCGACAAAAGAAATGGTAAAGGATAAGGTTCTGAGTAGATTAAGCCGAATTAGATAGATATGAAAGGCGAGGAAATTTGTAAGCGGGAGCAGTGCACAGGCTGCATGGCTTGCTATAATATCTGTCCTAAGTCGTGCATCACTATGGCAGAGGGCAAATTAGGGCAGATTCAGCCAGACGTGAATGAGTCAATATGTATAGACTGTGGACTTTGTAAAAAGGTCTGTCCCTCGGGTGAACAACAGAGCCTTGTAAAGCCTTCAACGGTATATGCCGGATGGCATAAGGATCGAGAACAATATCTTTCAAGCACATCAGGAGGTGCAGCAGCTGCGTTCGCTCAACTCATAATCAGGCGGTCGGGAGTCGTGTATGGGTGTGAGAGTGACGAAAATCTGGTTGTTAAGCATGTCAGAGTCGAGGATGAAGATCAATTGTGCCGTCTGAAAGGAAGTAAATATGTTCAAAGTAACATAGGGAATACATATCAGGCTGCAAAAAGAGACCTTATGGATGGCCGTGAGGTGTTGTTCATCGGCACGCCCTGCCAGATAGCTGGATTAAAATCATATCTCAAAAAGGATTATGAGAAACTCTATTGCGTGGATTTAATCTGTCATGGGGTTCCCTCGCAATCGCTGCTTAGGCAACATATTAAACATATAGTAGGGGATAGGGCCCGACGCGTTGTATTCAGGCATGGTAATGACACGGCTTTAAGAATATTTGATGTAAAGGGTGATATGATTTATTACAGCAATGTCTGGCGCGAAAGATACAAGGATGTGTACTTCAATGCGTTTATGGATGGTTTCACCTATCGTGATAGTTGCTATGAGTGTAAATTTGCTCGTCCTGAACGAGGTTCGGATGTCACGGTAGGCGACTTTTGGGGACTGGGTGACGATATCCCGCATGATAATGTGAATGGCTGTTCGTGTATTTTAGTTAACACCACTAAAGGTCACAAATTGGTTGACGAGGCTCAACTTGAACTTTATGAAAGGACTTTGGATGAGGCTGTAAAGGGGAATGAGCAGCTCAGACACCCCAAATGGATGTCACGAAAAGCTAAAGTATTCAGGGCTCTTGTCCCGAAGATAGGCCTTAATGCTGCATATCGTCTTTGTGAATGTGATAATATTATTAACACTCGTTTTGTCAAACCAATCAGACGTAGATTGAAGATATGAGAGCCGGGATATTGACTTTTCATGCGTCGCATAACTATGGGTCTATGCTTCAGGCTTTTGCTCTGCAAAAGACGCTGAAGAAATTAGACGTTGACAGTACGGTGATTAATTTTCGCTCGGATATCCAAAAATCTCTTATCCAACCACCGATCAGTTGGAGGCATCCCAAGCATGCGTTATGCATGTCTTTACGTCATCCCCGAAAAATCTCAGGATTATTGCGAAAGTTTGCCAGGTTTGAAAAATTTTTGTCGCATGATTTATCGGTGTCGAAGGAGTTGAGACGCAGTGAAGAGGTAGAGCAGCATGTCAACCGTGCTAATTATGATGTGATTCTCACTGGAAGTGACCAGATTTGGAATCCGGAATGTTGGGATTTCGATATGGTATATCTCTTGGCATTCGGATATGAAGGGAAGCGTGTGGCTTATGCTCCATCATTAGGGTCTCATCCTGAAGCTATAGAGCAGGGGCAGCTTGAAAAAATTAAGAGCGCGCTTTTGGATTATGACGCATTGTCGACAAGAGAGGCAAGGGGAAGCCGATTCTTAGAGTCGCACATCGGCAGGAAAGTATCGGTGGTATTGGATCCAACACTTTTACTTGACCGTACGGATTATTTACCGTTGCTTAATCCGGTGCCAAAAATCTCGGAGCCATACATTTTTTATTATACGCCAAGGGAGGAAAAAGGCACTTTTAAAGCAGCGTTGCATCTTGCAAAAATGCTGAGGATGAAAATAGTTGTAACACAATCGGACCCTGAATATCAGGAAGAGGGTGTGATACATATTTTGGATTGTGGACCTCGCGAATTTTTAAGCGTGATTGATCAGGCTGCATATTGTATCGGTAATTCGTTTCATCTCCTGGCATTTTCGATATTGTTCGGTAAGGAATTTGTCATGCTTTCGCGGGAGAAAGACAGCCGGATGATGAATATCCTTGAGCCGTTGGGGCTCGCATGCCGGATTGTCAATCCGGATGATGAGTTTGACCTTCCCGGACAAATAGATTATCAACAAGTCAACGAGAGTTTAATTAACTTGCGTGAGAATTCCATAGAGTATCTCAAACATTCATTATTTGATTAAATACTTCAATAGCAAATAGATGAAAGTCCTCTTTATTTCCACATCAGCAAGCTCTGATGACCGTCTTGCATGGTCAGGAACGGTCTATCAGGCCTTTAAGGGACTCGAACGTGCTGGGTTTGAGGTGGATTACCTGTCGGCTATACGTGATTCCAAGCCAACCCTTATTGATAAATTGTTATTCACATATTGGAAAAATGTTCCGGCGAAGTTTGGGAAGCAGTTACGGATGGATGAGACGCTGTATACCGTAAAAGTTTTTAAGCAAACATTGCGCCAGTTTGATTATTCTCCTTACGATATAATCTTTGTGCCGACTCACTTAGCTATTGTGAATGCTCTACCCGCTGACATTAAAGCAAAAGTAGTTCATCTGGTGGATGCGACGGTGGATTCCCTCATGGGTTACTATACGGAATTTTCCAATCTATGGTTTCATAATTGCTGGGAAGCTCATCTGCTCGGTAAGCGGGCTTTCCTGCGTTCCGACATGCTGATAGCCTCAAGTGATTGGTGCAAGACCAATGCGATAGCACAGTATGGAGTCTCACCGGATAAGGTTAATGTCGTTGAATTTGGAGCTAATATTGATATTGATGATGTCCCGGTGCTTGATAAGCATTTTGACTCTTCAAAGCCGTTACGCATTTATTGGAGTGGCGTGAATTGGGTGCGTAAGGGTGGCGATGTTGCGTTGGAATGTTGCAAGAGCCTTATTGACCGGGGGGTAAATGTAGAGTTTCATATCACTGGTATGAGGTCATTGCCCGATGATATAACATCTCTTCCTTGGGTACATAATTATGGCTTTTTGAATAAGAACAATCCCGCGGAATATCGGACACTGATAGAAATAATGAAGACGCAGGATATTTTCTTGTTCCCAAGCAAAGCTGAGTGCTCGAGTATTGCTTTGTGTGAAGCAAATGCATTCGGACTTCCTTGCTTTGTCTATGATACCGGGGGCACAGGAAATTACGTGGCGAACGGTAAGAATGGATATATGTTACCGCTGACCGCTGGCGGTGTTGCATTTGCTGATAAAATCATGGAATGTGTTGATTCCGATTTGCTGGATTCACTCAGTGTTAATGCGAAGCGTAAATATCAGACAGATTTGAATTGGAATGTATGGAGTGAGAAAGTCAAAAAAATACTGACGACTTTGATCAAAAATTAAGCATGCCTTAAATCTTAAGAATAGTTAATTAAGATGTCGGCTATTGATTTGACTAACCATTAATTGTGAAACACAAATCTTATTGTTTTGATGGCTAATTCCGTAATGAAACCCGCTGCTCCAAATTTGCCACGGCTTAATAATATTGTGGTATTAAGATCTTTCGCCATTATAGCAGTGGTGCTGTATCATTGTTATTGTCCATGGATGTCAGAATGGAACTGGTTTGAGTGTAAATGTAGACCGATATACTCATTTATTCTTGAAGTCATGTTTGTTGGCCGTATGCCCTTGTTCGTGTTTGTCTCGGGTTATCTATTCTCTCATTTGGTTATAGATAGAGGCAAGTACACGTCTTTTTTAGGCTTTGTAAATAATAAATTTCAACGGTTACTTATCCCCTGCTTAGTATTTACAGGGCTGATGTGCCTATGCCTTCAAGAGAATTATTTTGAAGCTGTGGTTGGATATGGATATCATCTATGGTTCCTTAAAATGTTGTTCTGGTGTTTCATGACAGCATGGCTTCTCAATCGGTTCGTGAAATCAAAACTTGGCCGAATAGCGGCATTTGTACTTTCATTGGGATTGATGGGATTTCATGGAATCACTATCCTCGGATTAGGACAATATTACAAGTATTTTTCATTTTTCTATGGTGGTTATTTATTCTATGCATATCGAGAAAGTCTGTCGTTCATCTTTAAACGTTGGTTCATATATTTTATCAGTCTGACATACGCAGGGCTTTTACTTGTGGTGTTGGCACGGTATATTTGTGCTGAAGAAACCGATGGCATGATACATGGGGACAGGATTGTTGCATTTGCACGATATTTACTGCGTCCGGTCACGATAATATTGGCACTTATATTGGTTGATCTATATCTGAAAACCAAAGATGAGATATCAATTATCTTTACAAAATTAAACAGTATCAGCTATGGAATATATCTATTCCATATGTTGATATTGCAGAGTCTGCACAAATATTGTTTTTCAGAAGTTGCAGAGTTTGCCAACTCACATTATATTTTTACCCCCCCTATGCTATTTATCTTAGTGACAGGACTTTCCGTTGCTATTTGTACCGTGCTTAAACGTTATAGTTGGAGTAAATGGCTTATAGGATGATATTTTGAAAAATAATTTTATATGAGATATATCGCAATTGCAGGTGGGCTTGGAAACCAAATGTTTCAATATGCATATTATTTGTTTTTGAGAACAAAATTTCCGGATGTCAAGATGTTTTTCCCGACAAATGAATGGGAGCATTCCGGCGGTTTTGAATTGGGGCGAGTATTCAAGATCAGCCATAAGCCATCTCTGTGGGAAAAGTTGTATCACATTGGATTTCCCTTTACTCGACTTTTTCATGCATTACATGAAAAATATAGTGGTACGAACTTCAAAATCAATGCATTAGATTTTACCCCCCCACAGAATTGCAAGTATTTTTACGGTACCTGGCAAAGTGAAAAATATTTATATTCACACGATATAATCAGGAACGCATTTAAATTTAGCACGGAGCTTCTTTCTGATGAGACAAGACGAATTGGGGAAATTATAAAAGGGCGAACGACAGTGTCTGTGCATATAAGGAGGGGGGACTATCTTTCAGCTTCGTTTGCAAATGGCTTTGGAAATTGTTGTCCGTTGGATTATTATCAGCGAGCCATAGCGATGATTTCAAAAACGGTCGATAAACCTTTGTTCGTGTTTTTCTCTGATGATATGGAATGGGTGAAAGAGAATTTTGCCGGTGAAGATTGCCTCTTCGTCTCACATAACAAGGGTGTTGATTCCTGGCAAGATATGTATCTTATGAGCTTGTGTAATCATAACATAATTGCAAATTCAACATTTTCATGGTGGGGAGCGTGGCTTAACCATCATGAGGATAAGATGGTGATAGCTCCTAAAAAATGGTGGAGTACCATTGAAAATGATGATGTAGTTCCTGAAACCTGGATGAGAATATAGGATATGAATCCTGCTATTTCCATAGTAATGCCGGTCTATAATGCTGAGAAGACCGTAAGAACAATGTTGGACTCGATAATCGCCCAGACGTTTACGGATTGGGAACTGATTGTGGTGGATGATGGATCGACTGACAATAGTGGTGCCATTCTGGACAACTATGCCGTCAAAGAGCCAAGAATAAGGGTCTTGCATAAGCAAAACGGAGGTGTGGCCATGGCTCGGCAGGATGGCGTGAGTGTATCTACTGGGAAATATGTTATCCATGCGGATGCAGATGACTGGATGGAGTCTGATATGCTTAAGGATATGTGGAATGTCGCAGTCAATGAAAATGCAGATATTGTAATCTGTGACTTTTATACGGATATTCCAGGGAAGGACAGTATGTTATCCCGGCAGCAGCCATCGTCGCTCACTCCTATGGAAGTGTTATATGACCTCTACACTAAAAAGTTGTTTGGCGCGCTTTGGCATAAGCTTATAAAACGATCCGTCTATGACAAGGCGTTAGCCAGATTCTATAGAGGGATAAATTATTGTGAGGATTTGCTTTTATTGACTCAGATTCTGACCGCTACGACACCGGAAATTGCCTATCTTCCGAAAGCACACTATCATTATGTGCTTGGTGATGAGTCATTGACCCGGCGAGTGTCTCTACAAGGATTAGAATCGATGAGGCGGTTTCATGAAAAAGCCAAAGAGCTTCTTCCCCATCAGGAAAGATTCGGGTTGCTTAAGGAGTTGTTTTTGAAAAATGAGTTCAGCGTTTACTTCATGAATTACCTTTATGCGGATAAAAAAGAACTTTTGGATTCGTATAGGAAGGTTAAAAATGTGGTACGCAAGCATAGTGGCCTTAGATGGAAACTGGGTTATGGTTGCATCGAATTAGGTTTCGTGGGTTTGGCTCATAAATTAATTAAATTTTAACATGATCACTACCAGAGAGGAACTTAACCGTTATTTACGTCTGGATAAGAAGGTGTATGGAATAACCAAAAGGTTCCCATCGTTATACGGTGATTTGCATTGGAAATTCCTTATATCTTTGCGGCATGAGGAATATCATTCTTCTCAATCAGGGTTCGGTCATAGATTGTTGAAAAAATTCTGGGCGATGCTTCATTCCCATTATGGTGTGAAACTTGGATGGGATATTCCAATCAACACATTCGGGCCGGGATTGAAAATCAATCATTATGGGTTGATTGTGGTGAACGGAAATGCCAGGATTGGAGCTTTCTGTGATATACACCAGGGAGTGAATATCGGGCAGCATGGTGCTGACCAACATGATGTGCCGACAATTGGAGATAACGTATGGATCGGTCCCGGTGCGAAAATTTTCGGCCGGATTACAATAGCGTCGCGTTGTGCCATAGGTGCGAATGCTGTGGTTAATAGAAGTTTTACAGACGAGGATATCTCTATTGCAGGTATCCCGGCAAAGAAAGTTGGAGATAAAGGTAACCCCTATATAAAGGAATGATCCCTAAAATCATACATTATTGCTGGTTTGGCAAGAAACCTCTCACTGATGAGGTGAAAGCTTATATTGAAACATGGAAGCGACATTTCCCTGATTTTGAAATCAAGCGATGGGATGAAAGCAACTTTGATGTCAATGCTATGCCTTATACACGTCAGGCCTATTTTGCTAAAAGATTTGCCTTTGTCAGTGATGTGGCGCGTCTTGCCGCATTGTATAGTGACGGAGGAATATATCTGGATACGGATATACTGATAAAAAAGAGATTTCCTGACGAGTGGTTCCGGTTAGATGGATTCGGCAGTTTTGAGCATGATAAATATGTCCAGACCGGAGTCATCGCATCAGCTCCCGGCCATCCGATTATCAAAGAGTTCTTGGACTCCTATGTGTCTCGAAAGTTCTTTAAGGGCTTCCATTATGATATTGTCACAAATGTTGCTTATTTTACTAAGATAATGGAGGACCGTGGATTTGTTATGAACAACAAGTCACAGATTATAGATGGCTTCCGGATATTTCCCCAGCAACTATTATGTGCCAATGACTGGGTAAAAGGCCGCTACGACGATGATACGACTTTTGCAGTTCATGACTTCCAAGGGGCATGGGGGAAGGATGCCTTGAAGTCTATGCTCAAGTTCAAATTTGCTGCTTTCATGACAATTATGAGATGGCATCTGCGTCCTGTTCAGAAGGATAAATAGGACGGTTTTTATGGTGATATATGGCCAGTAATGCTATGAATACAATTATCAGATTAAAAGCGTTATTTTTATATCCAGTAATCTGGTTATATTATCTTTGTGTTTCCGGTAAAATCAAGGAATCTATACAATTAGATTTTAAGCGGTGGTGTGAATGGCAACAAATGTCATATAATATGGCATCATTTGCTATTCTGTTCGCTAAACTAAGGGAATTCAGGACAGTGGTTTACAAGAGATTAGGATGGCGGAAAGTCTTTGTCATCTGTATCTGGCCTCCGCAGGATCATTGCTGTATCGCTTGTTCTGATGTCGGCCCGGGCCTTATTATTCAGCATGGATACAGCACAGTGGTTGTTGCCGAAAAAATAGGCGCAAACTTCCATGTCAACCAATGTGTCAATGTCGTATGGAATCAGGATCAGAGATGTAAGATCGGGAATAATGTTACAATTTGTGCTGCTGCGACGGTGGTGGGAGGAGTCACTATCGGAGATAATGTTGTTGTTGGGGCCGGGGCAGTTGTTGTGAAAGATGTGCCCGCTAATTGCATAGTGGTAGGCAATCCGATGCGAATAATCGCGAAGAAACAATCAGCACAATAAAGAATAAGATATTGATATCTTCATGACTGGTTGGGGACATGGTGATATTTTGAAAACAAATTCGAATGATAAAGAGAATCATAAGTAAGATAAAGGAAATGTATCGGCTCCGGTCATCGGAGAGTTATATAGATTACTTGCGTAAACGAGGCATTGAGATAGGGAGTGGGACTTATATTCAATCTCCAAAAACTACGGACATTGATGATACCAGGCCATCCTTAGTGTCAATCGGTAAGAATTGTTTTATTAATAAATATTTTGAAATTCATACACATGACTGGGTTTCACATGTGTTTCTGCATTCCGGTCGTGATATGATTAATAGCAGCGGCCGTGTTACAATAGGTGACAATGTCGCTTTTGGCCGTCATGTGATGGTTCTTAAAGGAGTGACTATCGGTGATAACTGTTTTATTGGTGCAGGTAGCATTGTCTCGAAGGATATACCTGCCAACAGTGTTGCCGTGGGTGCTCCGGCGAGGGTGGTCATGTCACTTGATGAATACTACGATAAGCGGATGCGCGTATCAGAGTCGGAGGCATTTGACTACGCGAGAAGCATAACGGAACGTTTCAACCGGAGGCCAACTCCAAGTGATTTTTGGGAGGAATTTCCGTTATTTGTCAATGGTAAGGATGTTGAACATTATCCTGAAATCCCGATAAAGCGACAGTTAGGCCCCATGTACGCGCATTACGTCGAGAACCATAAAGCTAAATATAAAAGTTTTGAAGAGTTCCTTAAAGCAGCAAATATATAATAGATAATGATATTCATATTTAATACGCTGGTATATCTCATCTTTGCCTTGATAATGTCGGCATTCGCAAAAAAGTCGTATGAGATGTCTGACGACTCAGATGGGCTTGACCGCTATGAATGGATGTTCATAGCGTTCTTCACCCTTATGTGTGCATTCCGGTGGAATACGGGTGTGGACAGTGTTGCATACACATTACGATTCATTCGTGGCATGCCGATATTGGAGGGAAATACTGAACATATCTATAATTATATAACGAATTTTATCGCGGAACATCGCATACACTTTTCGGTCGGATTAGGGATTTTGGCTTTTGGTCAGATTTTTCCCCTTGTCAAAGCCTTGGAGAAATACAGATACATATTGGTGACACTTCCGTTTGTATTGTTTGGCAACTGCTATTTTTTAACATATATGAATGGTATCCGGCAGATGATAGTTGCCTCAATGTTTGTTTATGCCTGTAATTATATTATAGATAAGAAAATTTGGAAATATCTGTTGTTTATTCTTATAGGATCATTAATACATCACTCCGCCTATATGTTGCTTCCGCTCTATCTGTTGGGCTATATGGGGCAATGGTTGGATAAGGTGGCCGACAAGCGGAAAATCCTTATGATTACTTATGTCGTGTGTGTGGTTTTAGGCTTTACTCCTTCTTTTCAAAGTGTGATATCCTATGCTGAGGCATTCAGTGAGATAACTGGCTATACTAATTATACTGACCGTGTAACTGAATTTTTGAGTGGAGAGTATAATAAGGAGGTCCATAACTTCGGTTTGATGATGATGTCATATTTCCTTTTGGGAGTATTCGTGATCTGGTATGGACCGTTGTTAAAGGAAAAATATGAGGATGATATCCCATGTTTTAATTTATGGTATTCCTTAGCCGTAGCTTATGGATGCTTGTATTTTTTAATATGCAATGTCAGCCATATATTTATACGCCCGGTGCAATATTTGCAGCCATTCCAGCTTATTATGGTCTCATTGTTGTTATGGGAGTTGCTCAAAAATGTAAGATTGAGAAATATAGCCTATATCCTTATAGTTGTGATTTGGATGGAATGCGTTTGGAATTTATATAAGAATCAGATGCCGAATTCATCGTCAACGTATCACTTTTCATGGTTCTATGATTTGTCACGTTTTTATAGGATAAAATAGTATGAGTAAACCGTTAGTCTCAGTAATCGTTCCATGTTATAATGTGGAAAAATATTTGGACAGATGTTTGGAAAGTTTGATAACCCAGACCCTATCGGAGATTGAGATTGTGTTGGTGGATGACCTGTCGCCAGACAGCACTCCGCAATTATGTGACAAGTGGGCCGAGAAGGATGATAGGATAAAAGTGGTCCATAAGAAGAAGAATGGAGGCCTTGGGTTTGCAAGAAATTCCGGATTAGAGGTCGCGTCCGGAGAATATGTGATGTTTCTGGATAGCGATGATACGTATGAACCTGACGCCTGCGAGAAAATGTATCAGGCTGCCATAACAGAAGCGGCTGATGTTGTGACAGGAAATTTTATCACCGAAGTGCAGCCAAATATATGGGAAACCACAAGAAATGAGTCGGGTGATAAGATTTTGGATGGAAATGGTATCAGGGAATACATTCTGGATGTCATAGCGAGTGCTCCCTACATCGGGCCTGATCGCCTTTATCCGGTTTCGGTGTGCCTGCTGTTGATGAAGAAGTCAATAATTGATGATAACGGGATTCGGTTCTATTCGGAACGAGAGGTGGCATCGGAGGATACTTTATTTAAAATCTCATTTCTGAAGAATTGCCGTAAAATGGTATGCCTCGACTTCCCATTTTATCATTATTTCCTTAATGGCGCATCGTTATCACATACGTTTAAACCGGCAATTTTTGATAGCCTTAAGACTTTACGTGCAAAACTGATTGAAATAATGGGCGATGGTGAAGAGGAACTCCTGCGCATAAACCGATTTATAATCTCTGATATCAGAATGCATATCACACGCTTGGTGGAATCTAAGCAGCAGAATAAGTTGAAATTTGTCAAGGAAATCTTGAATGATGATATCTGGAGGGATTTATCATCATATAAGCCTGAATACTATGGCTTATATGGGCGAATGTTTTATAACTTGTGCTTATGGAACACACCCTCTCTGCTGTTAATGTATGCTTGGAGCGTTTCAAAAATGCGTAAAATGATAAGGCGATAATATGAAATATATGAAAAGCATAGCACTGATAATTCCTTATATAGGGCGTTTTAAGAAGGACATCGTTTTCTGGATGCGATCCGTTGAGAATAATCCAACTATTGATTTTCTATTGTTTACGGATGTTGAAGTCGAGAATCCGCCTGAAAATTTACATATATTTAAATTCTCATTTGAAGAATTACATGCTCTGTTCCAACAGAATTTTGATTTCAAAATTTGTTTGAATAAGCCGTATAAGTTTTGCGATTTCAGGCCTTCGTATGGCGAAGTCTTTGCCGAATACATCTCCGGTTATGATTTTTGGGGCTATACTGATACGGATATGGTGTATGGTAATCTGAGAAAATTTGTCACAGACGATCTCTTGGATAAATATGACCATATATTTGGTCGCGGGCATTTTAGTTTATATAGAAATGTCAAAGAAGTTAACCGGGAATATAGGAATGTGGCGATCCCTACCTATAAGCAAGTATACACCTACGATGAGGGACGCGCGTTTGATGAATATTGCGGCACAAGTAAGCATTGGTTTGATAACCGCTCTGATGCATTCTTTGATGCCATATATTTTGATGACATAGACTGTATGGAATACTCGTTCCACTCGCAAATGAGGCGTAATGAGTATGCCGGCTGTAAAAATTTCATTTTCTCATACGAGAAAGGAACACTCTACCGCATATATGAGAAAGATGGGAAAGTTCATAAAGATGAGACGATGTATGTTCACTTGCAGAAAAGGCAAATGATAGTCAATACAAGCGTGTCGGATCAATTTTTAATAATTCCTAATTCCTATGAGAAATATGAAGAGATAAAAGATACTGAGAGGTTGGAACAGTTGGGGCGGCGAGGGTCTTTTTATAAACAGCGATATAAACTTAAGTGGGATATATTTAAAAGTAAGTTCTATAAAGCGTATTTGAAATTTCATCCCTCTGAGTTCGGATTTCCTCCATTGCCGGAAAATATCAGCCAATTCTACATGGAGAAATAAAAAGATACAGGTATTGGATTAATGTCTATAATTAATAATTAGATTGTTTTAAATCATATGCCGAAAGTACTGGTTGTTGCCACATCACGAGAAACGAGAGGGGGGATTACATCTGTCATAAAAGCCCATGAGACAGGAAGGCAGTGGCATGAGTTTAATTGCGAATGGATTGAAACTCATATTGATGGTTCTGCATTTCAGAAAATACGGTGTTTTATAAAAGGCTTTTTTCAATTTGCTTTTAAATTGAAAAAAGCAGATATAGTGCATATTCATATGGCAGCTGTGGAAAGAAAGATGCCATTCGTATTTCTAAGCAAATTATTAAAGAAAAAGCTAATCATACATTTGCACTTCCCTGATCCACAAACTACGGTGTATAATCCCGTGAAGGCTCCACGATATAAGTGGTGTTTGTCAAAAGCTGATAAGGTGATAGTGCTTTCAGAGTCGTGGGCTGAGTTGTTGCGTAAGGAATGGGGTGTGGATAACCTGCAGGTAATCTATAATCCATGTCCTAAAGTCGAGTCGCCTAAATATAATTTACAGACCGACTGCCCATATATTTTATATGCCGGTAATTTATCAGGCAGGAAAGGGTATAAGGATTTATTGTCGGCCTTTGCTCTTGTGCATGATAAAATGCCGGGATGGAGAATTAAGTTTGCCGGTAACGGAGAGGTTGAGAATGGGAAAAAGATTGCGGCACAGCTGCGTATCGAAGACAAAGTGGATTTCTTAGGATGGGTTAATGGCTCTGAAAAAGATGAGGCATTTAGAAATGCCGCTGTATATTGTTTGCCAAGCTATGCTGAGGGATTTCCAATGGGTGTGCTTGATGCATGGGCATACCATCTTCCTGTGATCACGACTCCTGTAGGTGGTTTGCCCGAAATCCTTGACAATGGGACTAACGCATTGGTTTTTACCCCCGGAAATATTGAAGGTCTGTCGCAATGTCTTTGTGATATTACATCTTCTGATGTTAGGGAGCAGTTGTCAAAGGCTTCGGAAAACCTGTCGTCGACTATGTTTGATGTTGATAATGTGAATCGCCAGATAAGGGCCTTATACCTGTCACTCATTGATTAAATACAAAATATCTCAATGAAAATTGTAAATATACTTGGTGGATTGGGAAATCAAATGTTTCAGTATGCCTTTGCTGTAGCATTACAGGCTAAACATCCATCTGAAAAAATAAAAATTGATTCCAGCGGATTCAAGGGATACCCTCTTCATAATGGATTTGAACTGAAACGGATTTTTGACATTGAACTTCCTGAAGCCTCTATAAAAGAGCAGATGTCATTGTTCTATCCCCTTCGTAATTATCGGATGTGGCAGATTGGTAACAAGGTGCTTCCTCACAGAGCTTCTACGGTATATGAGCCGGAAGATATGCACTATGTCCCCGAACTGCTTTTAAACACAGACTCAGCATATTATTTGGGTTATTGGCAGACTGAGAAGTATTTCCGGGATATTCGTCCGCAAATTCTGGATGTGTTCACTTTCCCTCCTTTCCCGTTGACATCAAAGAATAATGAAATCGTAGGCCTATTGCAGACTAAAAATGTAGTCAGTGTTCATGTGAGACGCGGTGACTATGTTAATATCGGCAATACGCAGTCAATTTGTACTTTGGAGTATTATCATCAGGGTATAAAAAAAATGAAAGAGACTGTCTCTCCGGAACAGTTTTTAATATTTTCGGATGATATCGGATGGTGTAGGGAGAATTTAGCGGCTGCTTTTGGCGACGTCCCATGCATATATGTAGATTGGAATAAAGGCTCGGAGTCATTCTGTGATATTCAATTGATGAGTTTATGTAAACATAACATCATTGCCAATTCTTCTTTTTCATGGTGGGGAGCATGGCTCAATCAGAATCCGGATAAGGTGGTGATTGCTCCTTCTCGATGGATGAACAATGGAGGATGGGTTGATATTATACCGAGTGATTGGGTTACTATACAGGTCTGAATTATGATAAATGTTCTGATAAACGCCTACGCGGTTTCTCCAAGCTGGGGGAGTGAGCCTGGTATGGGATGGAATTGGATTCTATGCATTGCGAAGCATTGTAATGTGCATGTTATTACCGAAGGGGAATGGAAAGAAGAGATTTTGAATGCGATAAAAACATTGCCATATAAAGACAACTTCCATTTCTATTTTAATCCGGTGCCTGATTTTGTCAGGTCCATGTGTTGGAACCAAGGAGATTGGCGATTCTATAAGTATTATAGGACATGGCAAAAGGGGGCGTTGAAAATAGCAAGAGAGATTATTGCAAATAATCAGATCGATGTGATACATCAACTGAACATGATAGGCTTCAGAGAACCTGGATATTTATGGAAAATTAAGGATATCCCTATTGTCTGGGGGCCAATTGGCGGTTTTGGCTCAATTCCTTCAGGTCTGTTGTCTGGTGCCGGGATTAAATTCAGGACTTTTTGTAAATTGAAGAATTTAATCACGGATATTCAAGGCCGTTTTGGTCGGAGAGTAGGAAAAATGATGGACGCTTCATATCTTATTGCTGCGACTCCGGATGCAAAACGGAGCATAGAGAGTCGAGTGAATAAGACGGTTGAAATTCTTAATGAGACTGGCATTGATCTGAGTCGGATTCCGGATTTGGTGGCTAATGGTCCTGCGCGAACAACTTTTGATATTATCTGGGTAGGGAAATTCGATTTTCGCAAAAGGTTGGATCTGGCGTTAAAAGCCGTGGCTTGTGCAGGTAATAAGAATATCAGGCTTCACATTTGTGGTAGTGGCACATCTGCTCAGATATCAATGTATAAAGCGTTGTCAAAGGAGTTAAATATTGATGACCAGTGTGTATTCCATGGGGTCGTCCCACATGAGAATATTCTACAAATGATGTCCAATTGTGACATAATGCTTTTCACTAGTATTTCAGATGCGACATCTACAGTTGTCGTTGAGGCCATTAATTCAACTATTCCTGTCTTAAGCTTTAACCTGTGTGGCTTTGGCCCGATAGTTAAAGATTTTGGCGGTGTTACTGTTGAGCCTACTGATTCGCATGAGGCAGTAGGTCAATTTGCTGATAAGATAAAAGAATTCATATCTAATCCGGAATTGCTTCAATCTATAAAAGAGCGGCAAAGGGAGAGTCGCTACTATTTGTCGTGGGATTATAAAGGGAAGCGTATGCTTGAGATATATTCGCAATTGCTGGATAATAAAATCAGTACGAAATAGTATATAGGCTTAAAAATAAAAAACACAAATGGGGCGTGTCATTTTCATTATGGCGCGCCCCATTTGTGTTTTGCGTAGTTTGTCCCTCAGTCCCGCTATTCGGTCAGGTTTGATGGGAGGGTTGGCATTGCGCCTTGTTGGGTGCAGACGAATGCTGAGGTTTGGACGGCTTTCTGATGGGCTTCGGTAACGGGGAGACCTTTGAGGATCGAGGCGATGAATGCTGCCGTGAATGAGTCGCCAGCGCCCACAGTGTCGGCAACTTCCACTTTGGGGGTGGGTTGGAATGACACATTACCCGGGGTGAATACATAGCTGCCGTTGATGCCACAGGTGAGAATCAGCATCTTAAGATTGTATTTCCCAAGCAGAATCCAGCATTTGTCCTGAAGATCGATTCCGGGGTAGCCGAACATGCGGCTCACTGTCACGAGTTCTTCGTCGTTGATTTTAAGGATATTGCAACGGCGCATCGAATTGCAGAGTATCTCTTTGTTGTAAAACCCTTGGCGGAGATTGACATCAAACACCACGAGGCGGCTATCATCCTGTGGCATTGCATCAAGAAAGCGGTTGATAGTGTTTCGCGACACTATGTTACGCTGTGCAAGCGACCCGAAACACACGGCCTTGGTGCGCGCCGCGATCGCCTCCAGCCGGGCTGTGTAGGGAATATTGTCCCATGCCACATTCTCCTTTATCTCATACTGTGGTATTCCGGCCTGATCGATTTCCACTTGAACGGTGCCGGTGGGATAGGGGACAGTCTCAATGAGATTCTTTACCCCTTTCTGTGCGAAATTCTCGAGAAGTTCCGTTCCCAAGGCGTCGTCTCCTACGGCGCTTATGGCACAGCTGTCAAGGCCGAACTGCGACACGTGATATGCGAAATTGGCCGGGGCGCCACCTATCTTTTTACCTTCGGGCAGCACATCCCATAGGGCTTCGCCCATCCCGACTACTATATCATTTTTCATCTTGCTTAGTTTTTATGGAATTATTTTATTGATTTGATTTTAAGTGTGTAATACATGAGATACAGCACGCCTATTGTCATCACAGCCACTGCGCCCGCCTGGCCGGTCGCGTCGGCGGCATATCCCATGGCGAGCGGGAACACTGTGCCTCCGAAGAGTCCCATTATCATCAGTCCCGACACCTCGTTCTTTTCATCGGGGGCATTTGTGAGTGCCTGGGCGAATATCACTGAGAAAACGTTTGAGTTTCCGAATCCGATCATCGCGATACCGATATATATCGGGGTCAAAGTGTTGCACACAAGAAGCAGCCCCATTGCCAGCAACATCATCGCCACGCTGATTCCGAAGAACCATTTGGCAGAAACTTTACGCAGGATGAATGCTCCGAGGAAACATCCTGCCGTACGGAATATAAAATAAAGTCCGGTGGCGAATCCGGCTTCCTCAAGGGGAAGTGACAGGCGTTCCATTAATATTTTGGGGGCCGTGGTGTTTGTGCCTACATCAATCCCCACATGACACATTATTCCGAGGAAACAGAGCAGGATGAATGGACGGTTGAGCAACCGCAGACATTCGCGTATGCCTGAAGCCTTGTCGGCGCGTTCCTCCTCAATCGGGGTTGCCCCGAGCACAGAGATCGACAGGAAGCTCACTGCGGCATAAATGATGAAGAGCACTTTCCAGCCTAACCCGAATGTGGGGAGATAGGTCGTGGCGCCCCATGCGGCGAGTATCGGCGCCAGGAACGAGGCGATGGCCTTGACAAACTGTCCGAAAGTAAGAGTCGAGGCAAGTTTGTCGCCACTGATGAGATTAGTGACGAGCGGGTTAAGTGAAGTCTGCATGATGGCGTTACCTATCCCGAGTAGCGAGAATGCCACCAACATGGTCATGTAGCCCTCTCCGGTGATGGGAATGATAAGTGACACCGCTGTCACGGCCAGACTGATGAGCACCGTTTTTTTGCGCCCGATTTTGTTCATCAGCATACCGGTGGGCACAGAGAATATCAAAAACCAGAAAAACACTAACGAAGGGAAGAGGTTGGCTTGTGAGTCAGTCAAGCCGAGGTCTTTTTGGACATAATTTGATGCCGTGCCCACGAGATCCACAAACCCCATGGCGAAGAAGCATAGCATCACCGGGATTATCTGCAGCAGTGAACTTTTGCCGGCGTTTGTTAATGAGCGTGTTGCGTTCATGGTGAGATTATTTAGATGAGATGGAGTAAATTTTCAGATTTGTTATTTTGGCATTTCCGCCGTTTGCGCTAACTGCGATATGGGTATAAGGGGTGGTGGGGAATACCAGATTGGTCATCACGAAGCGTCCGTCGTTGCCAAACAGTTCTATGCTTGAGCGGTCGATAAATATGCGCAGACTCACTTTGCCTTCAGTCTCGAATGTCGGTGCTACTGTCACGGCCGGGAAATCCTGGCTGAAATCCACAATCCCGCTTTCCCGCCTGTCAAATGACATGGTTCTGGCTGAGGGATCGTAAGTCATGACCACACGTTCGCCTGCATTGTTCTTTAATTCGATGTCAACCTTTGAGCCTTTCTTGGCCTCTATATCCATGAGTGTTTCACATACACCGTCATTTGCGGTCGGGAGTGCGAATGTCTGTCCTTTCTTCCCGACTGAAAGTTTCTGTGATGAGCGCACGAGTTTGTCACGCAGGCCGGTGACCTCGGGTGAGGGGGCTGACGCCGCATAAATCATGCCGTCAGGGGCCTTGAACAGTGACAGCTCGCGAGGCAGCGTATTAGCGCTTCTGAACTGCTGTGTCGGAACCTCCGCCGCATATTGCCAGTTGCTCATCCATCCGATTATGGTGTGGCGGTTGTCAGGAGCGTTGCTCCAGCTTACTGTCGCGTAGTGGTCCTTGCCATAGTCGAGCCATTTTGTCACCACTTGGCCGTTCTCATCAGTGTCGGGTGTGAAAGTCTTACCGTCGAAGTCGCCGATGAAATATTGAGTGGCACTCCCTCCGAATGGGCCGCCGGGGTTGATATTGCATATCATAATCCATTTTTTCAGTCCTGAGCCGTCTACTTCCACCTCCATGAGGTCGGGACATTCCCACACTCCGTCCTGGCTGCCCAATCCCTGGCCGAAGCTGCTTTGCAAAGTCCACTCTTTCATGTCAGGAGAAGTGAATATCAGCATCTCATGATCCAGTGCGTGGGCCAAGGTCAATACCCAGGCATTCTGCCTGTCGTCCCAGAACATATTCGGGTCCCTGGCTTCTGACTCGAGGGTAATCACCGGATTACCGGGATAAATGTCAAATGATTCTCCTCCGTCATTGCTCCATGCCAGACTCTGTACCTGGCTTAGGTCGGCTGATGTGTAGAGGGCTACGATGGCATCCTCTCCGAATCCGGCTGTATTGGCCTTGTCGAGCGTACAACTTCCGCTGAACACAGTCCCGAGGCCGTTAGGCTCGATAGCCGGTGCATGATGTTGCCAGTTCACGAGATCGCGTGACGAAGAGTGGCCCCATGTCATGTTCTGCCATTTGGAACCGTAAGGATTGCATTGGTAATATAGATGCCATACGCCGTCCTTGTAGACCATCCCGTTTGGGTCATTCATCCAGCCGTAAAGGGGAGTATGGTGGAATGCCGGTCGGTATTTCTCTCTGTTGGTGGTGTCGAATGTGTCGGACAGGCACATGTTCTTCCAGCATGCGTCATCTTTCACTTCTCTGACAGTCCCGCGGTCCTGCGAAGTGACCACCGCGAGTATCAGTTCTTTATCCTTGTAAGGAGTGAGGTCAAATGGCACGAAATAGTCAACTTTGGTTTTTGCCAGTCTCACATGTATTGTCTTGGCGAGGTCGCCGTCAACGAGCACATTGATGCGTGCGTCATCGTTTGCTTCTTGAACCGGGAGTAGCAGATAGTGGCTGTTTCCCTCCACGCGCACCAATGTGTTGTTGATCCCGAGGTGGTCCACTTTGACGCCCTCCTTCGCCTCCGCTCCGAGCGGCAGGACCATCGCTGACATCAGGACCGAGATTACTGCATTTGTCAATGTTTTCATTTGTATTAATTTCTGGATTTTCTGAATTAAAAATGAATAAAAGAACCTGTAAAACAATCTTTTTTACTAAGAATACCTATTGCCAGTGCTCATGGTTTTTCGGAGATATCCTCCCCGTTGATTTTTCTGTCACAAAGCTACAATAAATGTTTGGGAGACGCTATTAAAATTCACGCATTCACTGTCACAAATGTTGCATTGCGCTATTTTTATAAGCGAATGCTCTGTTTTTCATAATATTATAGCTATCTTTGTCATGCTTTGAAAAAATAGTAGGTCTAATCCCATGAATAAGATATTATTATATTTTCTTCTTTTCATCTTCGTGTCAGGCTTTTCAAGCTGTCGTGAGGAACGGATATACCGTATCGGAGTTTCACAGTGTAGCCGGGATGACTGGCGGACAAAAATGAACGATGAGATCAAGCGGGAGGCAATGTTCCACGCCGATGCTCAGGTGGAGGTCAGAAGTGCGGATGATAACAATGAAAAACAGATTGCCGATATCCGCTACTTCATGGATAATGATTTTGATATAATCATTGCCGCGCCCAATGAGGCTGATGCCATAACGCCGGTCATATCCGAAGCTTACCAGAGGGGCATTCCTGTGATAATTTTTGACAGAAACATAAATGGTGACAGTTACACTGCCTACCTTGGAGTTGATAATGTGGGGATTGGCAAGGCCGCCGCGCATTATGCCCGCCACCTCACCGGCCAAGGAGGAAAGGTGATAGAGATTCATGGTCTTAAGGGGTCTACCCCGGCTTCCGGAAGGCATGAAGGCTTCATAGAGGGAGCAAAAGAAGAGGGTGCCTTGACAATCCTATCAACGGCTTACGGCAATTGGAATTACGATGATGCTCTGGTTGTGGCAGATTCATTGCTTGCCATCTATCCGGAAACCGACCTTGTCTATGCGCATAATGACCGTATGGCCATCGCTGCCTCCGATGCCGCCAAGCAGCGTGGATTGTCGCCATATATAATAGGTGTGGATGCGGCTCCCGAAATCGGCATACGCGCTGTTGCCGACAGTGTGATTACCGCCACTTTCCTTTACCCTACCGAGGGGCATCGGTTGGTGCGCACCGCTTTGGCCATCCTGAAAGGGGAGCCGTATGACACGATTGTGAATCTGCCTGTGTCGTCGGCGGTGGACATTTCGAATGCCGACATCCTTTTGTTGCAGAATGAGTCACTGAAGGAGGAAACGTCCAAGATGCAATTGCTTAAATCACAAGTAGATGACTACTGGTCGAAGCATTCAGCCCAGACCACTCTCTTCTATGCTGCCATCGCCATCCTTGTGCTGCTTTTTGGCTTTCTGTTTCTTCTCTTGCGGGCGTTTTGGCAGCGTAAACGCCATCAGAAAGTACTTGTGGAGCAAAATCGGCTTCTTGAAGAACAGCGCGATTTGCAGAAGTCGCTCAACGAGCAGCTCAATGCTGCCACTCAGTCGAAACTCGTGTTTTTTACAAATGTTTCCCATGACCTGCGCACGCCGCTTACCCTTATCGCCGAGCCGGTCGAACAGCTTGCCGGAGCCGAGAATCTTACTCCTCAGCAGCACACGTTGATGAAGATCGCCAACAAGAATGTCAAAATCCTGCGCCGCCTTATAAATCAGATTCTTGATTTTCGTAAATATGAGAATGGCAAGCTCAACCTGAATCTGGAAGAATGTGACTTTGGCGCGCTCGTCAGGGAATGGGCTGAGGCCTTCTATGCGGTGGCCCGCAAGCGCGACATAAAGTTGTCAGTGGATGTCGGGACGGATGACTTCACTATCGCGATTGACCAGGAGAAGATTGAGCGAGTGTTTTTCAATCTCATGTCAAACGCGTTCAAATATACCCCCGATAATGGGACTATAATCTTTACATGCCGCAGAGATGCCGACATGGTTGAGTTTGCGGTGTCAGATACCGGACAAGGGATAAGCCAGGGAGATATCGGGAATATTTTTGAGCGATTTTATCAGGTTGACAAGGTCCATCCCAATGGTTCAGGTATCGGACTTTCGCTTGCCCGAGCCTTTGTGGAGCTTCATGATGGAGAAATATCGGTGGAGAGTGAATTGGGTAAAGGCTCTAAATTCACTGTGCGCATTCCTGTGAGGCATGTCGCCGTGGCCGCCGATGAGACATCATCACGGAATATCAAAGAGGCTGACGTGGAGGCCGAGCTTGGTGAAATTGAAGCCGAGGGTATATCGACTGATGACGACAAGCCATTGGTGCTTGTCATTGACGACAATGATGATATCCGTAAGATGATCAGTGAGCTTCTCTGTGGCGAATATCGTATTCTTTGTGCCTCCAATGGCCGTGAGGGGATACGCAAAGCCGCTAAGTATGTGCCTGATTTGATAATATGCGATGTCATGATGCCTGTGATGGACGGCCTCGAATGCTGCCGTGGGATAAAGGCGGAAATGTCAACATCTCATATCCCTATCCTTATGCTCACGGCTTGTTCGATGGATGAGCAGCGCGTGGAGGGATATGATAGCGGTGCGGATGGCTATTTGGCAAAACCGTTCAGCAGTGCCGTGCTGAAATCCCGCTGCCGTAGCCTCATCCTCAATCGTCGTCGTATCCGTGATTTATGGCAAGGTACACAAGGTGGTACAGTATTGCCGTCAACAACCTCAAAACCGTCGGCGCCCCCCTCGCCGGCAGGCCCTGATGTGGAGAGTGAATTTTATGCCCGGTTCCTTGAGATTTTGAAATCCGAGATGGGCAATCCGGAGCTTAATGTCGACCAGTTGGCCGCGCAGATGGGGCTTGGCCGGTCGCAATTCTATCGTAAAATAAAAGCCCTCACCAATTATTCGCCTGTGGAACTTCTCAGGCGTCTGCGACTTAATCAAGCCAGGGAGCTGCTTACCTCCACTGAGAAATCGATCAGTGAGATTGCCTATGAAGTCGGATTCTCCACGCCTGCCTACTTCACACGTTGCTATCGAGAGGCCTTCGGGGAGACTCCTTCTGATCTGCGCGAACGTTTGATGTCGAAATCCTGAACAAACTCATCTTGCGGATGCGAAAAATGTTGCTAAAGCTATTAAAAATGGTGCCTTGCATCAAATTTAATAGCCGATGCAACATCTGTTGTACGCTCATTATCACGTAGTAACCTATCTTTGCGTCAGAAATTCACCACATAAATCGAATAAAACATGAAAAAACAAATCCTCGGTGCGATTCTGCTATGGATTATGGCAATCACGGCACACGCACAAAGCATCACAGTGCAAGGGACGGTTTATTCAGCAACTGATTCCGAGCCCCTGATAGGTGCCAGTGTTATTTCTGATGTAAAAGGAGCCAACGGTGCGGCCACAGATATTGACGGCCGATTTACGATGACGGTACCTGCCGGCTCTACTCTCACCTTCTCCTATGTCGGATTCAAGTCGCAGACGCTCACTGCCGAGTCTGAGATGACGGTTACCCTTGTTGAGGACACCGAGCTTCTTGATGAGGTGGTAGTGGTCGGCTACTCTGCTGAAAAAAAGTCTGATTTGACAGGCTCTGTTTCGGTAGTGAAAATGAAGGATGTGGCTGATACGCCCACAGGAAATGTCATACAGTCTTTGCAGGGTCGCGTTGCGGGCATGACGGTCACCACCGATGGTACTCCCGGTGGTCTGAGTACAGGGACTTCCATCCGTGGCGCTTCTTCATTCCGTGGCGATGCCAACGGCCCGCTCTATGTGATAGACGGCGTGATGACCAGAGAGAATCCGGGCACTATCCTCAGCAGCAATGACGTGGAGTCTATACAGGTGCTTAAGGATGCGGCTTCTGCCTCAATCTACGGTGCGCAAGCAGCCAATGGTGTCATCATCATCACCACTAAGCGCGCAAAGTCGGGTGAAGCGAGGGTGACTTTTGACGCTACTCTCACTCTTCAGACTTACAATAGCGGTCTTGATCTCCTTGATGCTTATCAGTGGGGAGATGTATATTGGTCGGCTTATAAATATGCACATAACGGTGCCACACCATCTTCGTCGATTTACGGTAGCGGAGCACAGGCTCAGATGCAGTCCTACAAGAACCTGAACGGTGTGGATGTGCTCCCTCAAACCACCGATTGGGAGAAGGAGATACACCGCACAGCTCTGATGCAGACCTACAGTATAGGTCTGTCAAAAGGCTCTGAAAACGGATCCTCCTCCCTCTCTCTAAGCTGGCTCGACCATGACGGTATCGTAAAAGGCTCGGACTTCCAGCGTGTCAACTCACGTTTCAGCTCCGACTATGGTTTTATCGGCAATCGTCTCAAAGCCGGCGGCAATGTGGCTGTCAACTGGTGGAGAGCCCACTATATGCCTGACGGCGCGGAGGAGAACGCAGTGAAGCAGCATCCGGCAAAAGCGGTATATGATGTCGATGGTGTATACGTTGACCAGATTAACGATGTGCTTGGCGACGCTCCAAACATGATGCGCCTTATCGAGAACAACAAGGCCAACAAGCATGAGTACTGGCGTGTATTCGGTAACGCTTATCTCCAGATTGAACCGGTCAAGAATCTTATCATCAAGACAAATTTCGGTATCAACTATTACAATGAGACCAACAAGACTTTCGAGCCTAAATGGCTGCGTGACGATGTGAATAAACTCACCCAGTCGACAGGTAAAAATGTGGATTGGGTATGGACGAACACTGCACAGTATAACATTGATTTCGGCAAGAATTCAATTATGGCACTTGCCGGTGTGGAGTCTAAGAGATATCACAACGAAAGTTTCTTCGGATATGGCACAGGCCTTGAAATCGAGGATCCCAACTATATATATCTTGGCAATGTGACCGCCAATAAGAATGTCGGTGCAGGGGCTTCAAACTACTCGATGTTCTCCGGGTTCGGTAAGTTGAACTATACGTTTGACAATAAATATCTTGCCTCGTTCACCATCCGACGAGATGCTTCATCACGTCTGTCAAAGGACCATAATTATGATTGGTTCCCCTCGGTGTCGGCCGGTTGGCGTATATCGCAGGAAAACTTCATGGAGAGCACGCGCTCATGGCTTTCTGACCTTAAGATCCGTGGATCATGGGGTATCAACGGTAACGACCTTATTGACAATGAGGCATTCTACGCCAAGTATCTCATGAGCCTTGACCGCGGTTCATATAACATGAGCGGTGATGGCACCACTCTTTCCCCCGGCGCATACCGTATCCGCACCACAAATCCTGATTTGAAATGGGAAAAGACCTATCAGACAAACGTCGGCGTCGATGCCGGATTCTTTAATAACCGACTCACCGTGTCTCTTGACTATTTCTATAAGGAAACCAAGGATATGCTTGTGGAGAAACCCTATATCGCCACTATCGGTGAGGGTGGCTACTGCTGGTACAATGGTGGTGAGATGACCAACAAGGGTGTCGAAGGCACCATCAATTGGCGAACCAATGTTAACAAGGATTTCAGCTATGAAGTGGGCTTCAACTTCACGGTGTCGAAAAATAAGGTGACAGATCTTTTGGATGACATCTATTATTCTTATGGCGGCGGTTATGCCGGTCATTCTCTCGTTGGCCAGTCATTGGGTTCATGGATGGGATTCAAGACCGACGGTGTTTTCCGCACACAGGCCGAGGTGGACGAGTATTGCCAGAAGTATCAGGTCGAGTTCGGCAAACCGGCTGTGGGACGTATCCGCTATGTGGATGCCGACGGTGACGGTAAAATCAATTACAATGACCGCACATGGTTAGGCTGTGATCTCCCAAAAGCTCAATTCGGATTAAATCTGAGTGCGACATGGAAAGGTTTTGATGCAAGCATGTTCTTCAGCGCGATTATCCGCGATGCATTCAATAATTCCAAGTACTATACTGACCTTTTCCAGTGTTGGAACGGTAACCACGGAGCACGACTCCTCGAAGCGGCCAATGCTTACGACCGTTTCCTTACCACCGGGGTATATGACTGCGAAACCCCCGCTCCGACTACCGACAATTCCAACAACGAACATGAAGTGTCACAGTTCCACATCGAGAACGGTTCATTTCTCCGCATGAAGACCCTTACCGTGGGTTATTCTCTCCCGGCTTCTCTTCGTGCCAAACTCAAGATGTCAAGTGCCCGCGTGTACTTCCAGGCTCAGAATCTCTTCACCGTTACCGGTTACACTGGTGCGGATCCGGAAGGTCTCGGATATCCTTACGCTCTTCCGCGCCAGTACACTCTTGGCATACAATTCGGCTTCTAAAATGTAACCTTGTAAAAATTTAACGACCAATGAAACTACATAATATATTTCTTACTTTCGGATTTATGGCGCTGTGTGCATCTTGCAGCGATGATTTCCTGGAGAATAAACCCCAAGGCAGCCTGTCGGACGGCGTGATGAATTCTACCGATGCCATTGATTTGCTCGTCAACTCTGCCTATGCCTCGCTCTCCGGTTTTACCAACGAGCAAGGTGATCCCTGGGTGCGCCCGACAACTAACTGGAGCTTCGGTGAAGTGCGTGCCGATAATGCCTATAAGGGTGGCGGCGGTGAAGGTGACCTGTGGGACGTTCATGCCATGGAGACATTCCAGGTCCAGTCAAACAATGGGAATCTCGATGGTAAATGGTTTAACCTCTACAGCCAGATTTCCCGATGCAACGCCGCGTTGAGAGTCCTTGAAAAGGCTGATGAGAAAGCTGTGCCAGTAAAAGCCTCGCGCATTGCTGAGATGAAAGTGCTTCGTGCCCATTTCTATTTTGAACTCGTGCGTCTCTTCAACAAGGTTCCTTATATGGACGAGAATATGCCGGAATCGGAATATGTGAATGTCCCGAACGATGAGTACACTCGTGAGCAGCATCTCGAACGTATCGCTTCAGAACTTCTTGAGGCTGCCGAGTCGCTCCCCGAACGTCAAAGCGAGGTGGGCCGTGTGAACCGCAACATAGCTTATGCATACGCTGCCAAAGTTAAACTCTATCAGGCTTATGAACAGGATCCGCAGACTCATGCTGTGGTAAATATCAACCGTTCGCTTCTCGAAGAAGTGGTTAGTCTGATTGACCTGGTGCAGGGCTATGATTTGCTCCCTGATTTCCAGGGCTTGGATTTGGTGGCGAATGAAAATGGAGTGGAATCGGTGTTTGCTGTCCAGTATTCTATGAACGACGGCTCAGGCGATGCCGGCCGTGTCAACTGGAGCAATCTGCTGAATTCTCCCGGTGGCAACAGCCCATATCACGGCGACGGATTTTTCCTCCCATCTCAGGATCTTATAAATGCCTATCAGACAGATGTTGACGGCCTCCCGGTGTTTGACTATCAGTCGCGTCCCGACTACGCCACAGTGACATTTATTGACGATGATCATCAGACATTGAGTAACACAACTCCCTCAGTCGACCCGCGTCTTGATTTCGTTGTGGGACGTCCGACAATCACTTATAAGACTTATAAGGAGACCCCTTGCCAATCATGGGTGCGCGACCGCGGGGTGTATGGACATAACTGTGCCAAACGTTTCTGGGTGTCGCCAGAATCTCCCGACATGTATCAGGGCTGGCCTTGGGGCGCATCACAGCTTAACTGGCAGATTATCCGTTATGCTGACCTGCTCCTCTATAAAGCCGAGGCTCTTATTGAGCTGGGAGGAGATGGGCTTGAACAGGCAAGGAATCTCATCAATCGAGTGAGGGAGCGTGCCAAGAACAGTGTGTATGTCAAGGATTTCAACGATCCGTCAAAGGATGCTGCCAATTATAATATAGGCCTCTATCCCTCGGCCGGCTGGAATCAGGACTATGCACGCAAGGCTCTGCGTACTGAAATGCGACTTGAAAAGGCCCTGGAGGGAGAACGCTTCTTCGACCTCGTGCGTTGGGGTATCGCCAAGGATGTGATGACTGCATATTTTAACGCGGAGAAGGACAACCGCATCTATTATCAGGATGCAACATTTGACGCAGGTGAAGAGTATTATCCGATTCCTGTGGCTCAGTATAACTTCTCTTTGGGCCGTTATACTCAGAATCCCGGTTACCCGGCATTCTAAACGGCTGGGGCATCTCATTTAGACCTCTGAGATATTTTCAGAACGGTATGTAGCGGAAAGCAACTCGCGAAAAGCGGGGGCTCTCCGCTTTTTTTATGATGTAGACTGATCTATTTTCTGTAAATTTGCAGATAATTTTGAGATTGACAATCGTGATTACAAAGGTTTCTTCCCACTCCCCGGTGCCGGTGGGGCGGTTCGCGCCGTCGCCATCAGGACGCATGCATCTCGGCAATATCTTTACGGCGCTTATTTCATGGCTCTCGGTCCGCCATGCCGGCGGTAAATGGGTGCTACGTATCGAGGATCTTGACCCGCAACGGTCAAAGATGGAATTCGCCAAGATGATAGAGGATGATTTGCAGTGGCTCGGTCTGGTATGGGATGAGGGTGGAACTGATGAAATAGGACCTAATGGCCCTTACAGCCAAAGCCATCGAGGCGAAATCTATGCCGATGCCATTAGGCGTGTGCAGGCCACCGGCTATACGTATGCTTGCACATGTTCGCGCGCTGACATTCTGGCTACGCAGGCACCCCATCAGTCTGACGGCAGGGTAATCTATGGCGGGAAGTGCTGTCCGCCGCATTTTCCTGTGAGATGGGATGGCGTGCAATCTTCCTATCCCCATGCCGTAAGGTTGCATGTCCCTGACGAAGAAATTGTGTTTGACGACACTATATATGGTGTTCAGAGAGTTAATCTTGTGCGGGAATGTGGCGATTTTATATTGCGGAGAGCTGACGGTGCGTGGGCCTATCAATTGGCGGTAGTGGTTGATGACGCAATGATGGGGATAACAGAGGTGGTGCGTGGAAACGACCTGCTTCTATCTGCAGCGCAGCAGATTTATCTCTACAGGCTCCTTGGGCTTACTCCTCCCGGTTTTGCGCATCTGCCGTTGGTTTGTAATGGCGCAGGGCGGCGCTTGTCGAAGCGCGACCAATCGTTGAGCATGGAGCAGCTTCGTGCTCGTTACACTCCCGGCCAACTACTTGGCCGTCTTGCATATATGGCTAACTTGGTTCCCGAACCATCACCATGCAGCTTATCAGAGTTGGTGTCGCTTTTTAGTTGGGATTGTTTGCCCAAAGTCGACAAACTCATTGTCGATGCCGATAATTGGAAATGAATGTGCGATGTGCGGTCTGGAGCTATTGTGTGGTTGCCGTATCATTATCAATCATCTTTTGTCATAATAGGATGGGATGATTTTATTATTTTCGCAAGTTGCTGTCGGTGGTGATTTTAAAATATTGAATGAACTGCACTCCAAAAGTTAGACATGAAACTTTTGGGGTGCAGTTCATAATGTTGCAGATCAATTATTTCTTCTGAAGAGTCATGGTGTAGAAACTATTACCTCCCCACTTGCCGTCGCAGTCATACCACGAGTATTTATACGTAGCTTTCTTGTCATTAATGGTGAACGTACCTTCCATATAATCATCTGGTTCGCCTTCTCCTAAAATGAGTTTAAGGGTGTTACCGTCCTGTGTCCACTTTGCATAAGTCCAAACCACAGAAGGATTAAACTTAACATTCCCATCTTTCAAGAAGGTGATGGTGCAACCAATCAGTTCAAGCTCCTCATCATCATCTTCTTCTCCTGTTTCATCATAAATATTAGATAAAATAGTCCAGGATGTTCCGGCAAGTGAGCCGTATAGTTTCCAATATGAATAAGGCTCTTTTCAGTGATGAATCTCGGCGATTCGCAGGTGCGACAGTTTATATCATTCTCGCTCCAGATAATAGATACAAGTTTGATGCTGGTAAACCTGTGCCATTGACAGTGTGCGTCACCCATCAGAGGGTTCGACGATATTTTGCGACAGGTGTTAAGGAATCGTTCATTAAAGAGTATGAAGCATTGTTTTCCAAATCTAATGCAGCGACTGAAGCTCGTAAAGGCCTCCGAAAGATATTTGATCAAGTATGTGCCAAAGCTCATGAGCTTATTGTGCTCAATCGATTTTCGGTAGGCAACCTTAAAAGCCATATAGATAGGTCGGAAGGTAAGGTTACGGAAAAGGGAATGAAGGCTGACATTTGCTTATTGGGGTGCTCTCGGAGCATCTAAAGAAAAGGTAAAGACACGTGCCATGTATTCCTCTGCTCTTGATTGGTTCAAGCTGTTCCGCAAAGATAAGCCAATATCGCTTAGTGCGGTAGATACTGCTATAATCACTCGCTTTTCCAAATGGCTTGATGAGCAGAAAGCCCGTAATGGTACGGATCAACCTCTCTCGATACAAGGATGGTAATTCTACGCGCCACTCGTGCCGTGTCCAATCAGGCACACAAAGATGGACTCTCTACCATTGCTCCAAATTTCAAGGGGCTAATCCATGCCGGCAATAGACGCAGATTGAATGCTTTGACAGTGGAAGAAGTGTTAAAGCTATGGGAGTATTGGCTCGCTTCGCCTGACAAGCAGTCGAAGTATGTCAGGGCAGTTGGGCGGTGGCTGCTCCTCTATTGTCTCAATGGCATGAACACTATTGATATAGCTAAACTTGTCTGGACGGAGAAGGCGGCAAGTTCACAGAAATTTCTGCAATTTGTATTCATCCGTTCAAAGATTGACAGAGCTAACAAGCCGATTGGTAAGCAGCTTGATGAGACGTCGGTTCATATCATTCCTCAATTGCGTCAACTCCTTGACGAATATGCCTCCCCATATAATCTTGGAGAACTTGTTTTCCCCGCCATATTTCTGAATGCGGTTACCGATGGACAGAAAGCAATCCGTGTTCACGACTTCAATCGCCGCATATCAAAGAAACATAAAGGAGGTATGTGAATCACTCGGTATTCAGTGTGTCACTCCGCAGTATGCTAGAAACTCTTTTATTTCAGCTCTGGCACATCATGGGGTTATGACAGCATATATTGACTATGCGGTAGGACACGCCACATCTGAAGTGTCAGCCCTTCTCGCAGGTTATATCTCCAATGTTACCACAGCCATGATGCAGGCTTTTAATGAAAAAATCTTCATTGTCCCTCCAATTTTATGAATGTTGCACCATAAAAAAGTCATGAATACCGGTTTATCGTAGTACGTATGGCTTAAATATGCCTATATATCGTAGTTTGATATGCTAAAATTTGCGGTTTTACCGAGGTTTGATTTTTATTAGCCTATCTCGGTGACGAAAATTTCTCTTCCTCTCTACTTCTGTAGTAGACTTATTAAATAGCAACTTCAGACAAGATCTTCAGTATCATTGAAATCTTCGTAGAAATCCTCTCTGGCTTTGAGGAGCGACTCGATGTCCGCGCACAAGAATGTGCAGTTGAAGTCATAGATTGGCTGAAGCGCAGACAATGCCATCTCTTCACGGAGCCCCATCATATTCTTATAATGATTCACCAAATGGCGATCGGAAGTGGAGTCGGCCGCAAAAAGATATAAGAATTCACAACCAGTGAGACTTCTTATCTTTTCAACAATACCAACAATAACATGCCAGAACATAGTGGATCCTATTCTGTTTCTTTCTGAGAACCCATACGTCTGCCATTTCTTCCGGAAAGCTTCATTGACACAAAAGTGGGTCAATTCTATAGAAGGAAAAGATTTGGCGACCTGCTTATTGGAAGGCATTGAGTCAAATTTACCCAATAATCGTTCGATGTCTTCCTTAGCTTCCTTAAGTTTCGTCTTGATTTCTTCTATATACTCCCTGACCTGAGCCTGATCGCTTCTTTGTTCAAGTTCCATAAGTTTTATTTTATGGTTCTTGAATTTTTCAAATTTCTTCAGTTCCTCAAACTCTGAGTAAAGAAGCCCACACTTGATTGAAAAATAACAGAGAATTTCGCCCTCTTCATTCCGAACTACATAGCATGCACACCTGCTCTCAGCATCGTCATCAAATGCATCTCCTACAAGATAGTCAACCAAGTTTTCATTCTTGCAGTTCTCAAAGGCACTGACTTCCCTGAGCAATGAATCGTCTTCTTTCAATCGCGTGACGCTAAATGAATTCAGGATGGCTAATTGGTCTTTTGTGATTTTCATTTGGGACACATGAATCTTCTGTACTTGATGACTCTGGCATCATACTCTATGTCAGAAGTTTCAATTTCCACAGGGTATAAACCAATCTCTTTATCTTTGGCCTTTTGCCAACAAGTCTCGCCATGAGAAATATTGCTCAATGTCCAAGCCCCCATACCTGCATATCTCCTTAATGTGTCTTCAAGAACAGGAATATATTCTGAGTCTACTGATAACGATTGAACCTGACGGTCCCAGTCTGCTTTTCTTAAACAGCGCATAACGGGTCCGTATTTCCATGCTTCAAATTTGTCAAGAAACATGGGTTTCCCTAATAGGACAAAACTTTCCCTCTGGGTGAAATAAAGCAATTTATGGAGCTTCATTTCATCCATTGTACTACCTGATTCTTGCTCATATCGCTGAATCAGATACTTAGCTGCTGTCCTAACATCAATCATTTTGTAAAATGGGTTCTGATATTAATTTGCAAAGATACAATAAATTTCTAAGACATCCGTATCTTCGACTCAATGTTTTAACATTTTTTACAACTCACGGCATCCTCCTTTGCCTACTCTCTTGTCAAAAGGAAATAATTCTTTTCTTCCCTCTGGTTGCCTCCTATATCAAGATATCGGTTCTAAATTCACTTTGGTTTAGAGCCGTATATATAGGGTACGATGATAAAGTAAAGTGTTAGCCAAGGATTTCTTTCAGGGCTCCTGCAAACTCCTTGTTCTTTTTGCTTGGCAGGTCGATTATGGGTTCACGATATTTTGAACGGTAGTAATCCTGTTCAATACCACAAAACCGGAGCATAACTCTGATCCATTCACTTCGTTTTTCCTTTTCAATCTTTTTCACTTAGCTGATTGATAAGATAGCAAACCCTTATCTTCTCATTCTTGCAAACCTCCAAAGACTTGGAGGTTTGATGTAGATTAAGGGCATGGAAAAAAGTCTATTGGTGACATCTCAACAAACTGCCGTCCATTGCAAAGCTCATGGACGGATGCTACAAGCGACATGGATAAAAACGAATCAGTCCGTTCGGACTGTTCTTCTTCTTTTTCTAAAGGCTTATTATAATATTTTTCTACGACAGGGAGAAGAGCATGACATTTCAGATATATGAGTTTGAATATATCCTCGGGTATACTTCTTCTTTCATCTTCAAGATTTTTCTTTTTAGAATATAAGTTGTTAAGCAGAGTTTTCTCTTTTTCGTATTCATCTTTTAGCTTGTTAACTCTACGTTCTAATACGGCTACCTCTTCTTTTGACATACCATTGAATGGGGTCATTTCGTAAGAATTGGAGGCTTCTTTAAGTTCTTCCCAAGCCTCTTGAGTCTTTTCCTGCTGACTCCTTATATCATGTTCCACAAATGACAGCGGCTGATGCCAAAGCCATCTTAAATCCTTCACATCATAGTATCTATTATTTTCTTTATACAACGTCGCTATCCGGTTCAAATCGGAATATAGACTTTTGAGAATCATATCCATTCGTTCTGTCGATGCTTTCAAAACGAGGTCTAAAATTCCAGCTTCTATATTTTGAACTGAAGGGAAAGAATTATAGAAAGTAACCAGAGAAAGTGTTTCATCACAACCTATGGTTTCCCCTGATAATATTCTGGAATATATCGTGCAAATTGCACTTAGATTAGGTATGAATTTTGAAATGTCTGTCATAATCAATGTCACAGTTATATATAATTATAACGAAGCTGCCTCAGATAAAGTGCTTTGTCGCCATCATAAATCGGGTCGAGGGGTTTCCCTTTGCAATGGTGTTTTAGACGGCATTAAGCATGGCAAATGTCCGACAAAAACCCATCTTGCAGAATCTTTCGAAACTTTGCATGATGCCATTACCTGATGTAGAACTTGTAAAAAAGAAAATCGCCGTGTTGACAGATCATGTGAAAACTGATGGAAGAGAGTATGATTTTAAAATGCATATCTGGTTATCTTAAACGGATAAGGCTGGTAATCAAATAATAATTGTCCCATTCGGAGTAAAATGCTGATAAAGAAGACAAGCCCCGGAGTCCACATAAAGGGACTACCGAGGCTTGACAAGTGGTTAAGTGAAAGAAGTCTTTTGTAAAGATATTCATTCTATATGCTTAAGGATTAACGAGCCATTCAGGATGGTTCTTTACATATTCTAAATCAAAGACAAATATATATTCGTTAATAACATCTTTAATTTGGATTGGAAGCATAAGTGTAAGCTTTTTATCTGTAAGTTCGGGCTTCGAAGGGAACATAGAGCCATTTCTCCACTCTTTTGCGTATTCACTATAATATACTTTATCAGTGGGTGCTGCTAAATCGTCCAAAGACGACCCCTTTATAATGGTTGAAGCGGGTTGTGATTCATTGCGAGCTGAATATTTTATACCTTTATGCATAACCTTATTAGAACTTCCCTCTACGTCAACTATTACAGCTTCATCCCATATTATTTTAAGAGTGTTGTCCGAAACGTTTTTTAATTCAAAACTAAATTGAGACGGAGTCGCAAATATTATTATTGAAATTACATTGTCTTCATAAAGGAATTTAGAAATTCCGTTGTCCTGAGAAGATAAACTTTTTCCCCCATATCTAATTTCAGGATTAGAGGGTTTTTCGACGGATGAAAGTTTGGCAATATATCTGCCTGACTTCGCTTCTGTAAAAATACTTCTTACTTTCGAAGACATATCTTCATAAGGAACAACCGTCTCCGTGTTAGTTGCTTCATTAAGTAACTTAACTGAAACTATGGGATACTTTTTCCATCCTTCCGAAGGAGTAAGCATCATATCTGTTACTTTAACTGAGAAATTCAATTCAGGATCGGAGAATACCTTACCAATGGTCTCTTCTCTGGTCTTATTGAACTTATTCACAAGAAATAGAGGCACTTGATAGGTAGAAGTATTGCACCAAGTGTAGTTCCCGTAACTATAATACTCGTACTGATTTTTAAATTGGAATTTAACTTTCTTTTTGGGATTCGTGGTGTCAACGAGTTCCAGCTTAATAGTTTCATTATTTCCTGATACTTTGGATATAATATACGGATGCATAAATTCACCCTTACAATTTTTGATGAATCGTTCATCATCATACGAGGGTGACTCTAAGCTACAAGGAACATATTCTACTACTTGTCCTTGATATTTACTTTGATACTCTTCCATAGTGCGAAGATGTTCCAAACCGAATTCACCGAAATGGGCTTCAGGATGGTCGCCTGCCATTGCGGTAGTAAACCCCGCAATAAGGCAGATAATAATAGATAGAACTTGTTTCATATGCTGTATTTTAGAATTTTCACTATTTCAATTAACTGTAACAAGAAAACGTGAGCCAACTATGCACGTCTAAACTGATGGTCGTAGGAAACCTTTGATGCAGATGTAACAATAGCGACCCACGCTATACGCGTGAGAACCACTATGCTATCTCTTGCATCTTTTGAAAATTTCCTACGTTTTCAGTTTACAAGATTAGCATAACGCTTCTTATTTTTCCAAAATGTCTTGGAACGGCAGATCCATTCCGAATGCAAAGTTAATCAAAAAATGTGATACTTTGAGATTATTTATGATAAAATCTCCTCATAACCAGTACTCAAGACGCTATTTTGGACAATCATAGGGTATACATGTTGTTCTTGTCGTCAATAAGACAGATTCGAAGAGTCTTGTGCCTTGATGTATATAGCCCAAACTCTATTTTGATAAATTCCTCTTTATCCATATGGCAATAATACAGGGCAACGCGCATTGCATCGATATCGTTCTCTGCATAGAACTTCCATTTACCCATATTGGTATAACATACGTACTCTTGCATTACCTTTGATTTTTTAAGTTTAGTTTAATATGAATTAAAGTCTGAACCCTCGGTTCTGTGTCCGGTTCACTTCCTACAGGAAAGAATGGAAATTGGAGGTCAGGCGGTCTAACTCCTTGCTTTCTTTGTCGAACTGTCGGTTGTCGAGGAAGGGACGTGCAAATACCTTGATGGACTGTGCTGTGTTCCGGATATCGGGACTGTCGGCAAGGTACTCCACAATCGTGTCACGATGCCTTATTGAAAACACCCTGAGCACCGACTTCGAGAACACTATCAAGACCTTGACAGCCTCCCGAAGTTTCTCCTGAAGCAAATCGAGCATCGCCTTTATCCTTGCAAGAAGGTCGTTCTTCTCCTGCTCAAGCCTCTCTATCCTCAATGCGGAGGAACTTTCAAGACTGCGGTATTTATTTGAGAGTGCGTCACACTCCGACTGATGGGAAGAAAAGGCGTCGGTGTGCTGCTTCCGGAGTTTCTGCACCTCCTTCTCTTGAAGGATTTCCTTCTTGGCTATCACCATCAGGGCGCGTTCCTCAGCGAGCTTGGGGATCTGCGCCACCTGCGCCACTATTTCCCCGACACGAACCAAAGCCTTGTCACGTTCGATGTTGGCGGTCTTGATCTCCGACTGCAACCGTGTGTTCTCACGTTCTATATCCGCGTATTTCCCCTTGCCGAAGATGTTGGCGAGACCGCTCTTCAAAGCGTTTCCGCTCTCTGCATCGAGTGCCTTCTGTTTTTCGATACGCCGGACTTCAATGTCGGCGATCTCGGTTTCCTTGTTTTCCTGTTCCCTGGTGAGTTCAGCATTACGGCTTTCAAGTTCCTTCAGCTCCTGTTTCAGCTGCCTGACGTGTGCGGTTGCCATCTTCTTCTTGTACTCGATAGCCGACAGCCCCTCAATCCCGGTGTCCTCCTTCGGTGTGCCACGCTCCATGCCGAGGCTTTCGGCAAGTACGGTCTGCATCTCCTTGCACACCTCCTTGTCGATCTTGACGGTCTTTCCGGTCGAATGGTCGAGCCAGTCAACTATTATGTGGGCGTGGTGGTTCTGCTTGAGATCGTCAGTGTCGGGGTCGGCGTGTCCCTCGTCATGGTGGAGGTCGATGCTGATCACATTGATGCCGTAACCATTAATCCAGCGGACGAAAGGTTCGAAATCCTCAATCCGTGTGTCTGGCTTTATCGGAGGACATCCCTCGCGTATGGCTGAGCAACCTGAGCGCTCACGTTTCTTTCCTGTCTTCCGGTCGGTGGTGATGACAGGCTTGCACTGCATGGAGCGTCCGGTTTTCTGCTTGACAAGCACCTTCATGTCCTCAAGCAGCTCCGGCAGTGGCTTGTCGTAGGAAGGGTTGCGCCAGCTCATGTTGATGTGGCGGTTCGTCCCAGAAACCAGAAATATGTGTGCCCGATCTTTCGGGCAACCGCCTCGCAGTAGGCCCTTGAACTTTATACCTGTTTTCATAAGTCCTTAATGGAAATTTGTTGTTCATAACAGCGGGTTCTCAGACGAAGGGTCTGAGCGGAGGGTGTCGGGAGTGGGTCACTCCTGACGATGGGTTCTTAGGGGTGAACGCCCTAAGCGGAGGGTGCAGGGAGTGGGGCACTTCCTGCTCGGGGGTGTCGGGGGAGAAACGTCCAGACCGGGTCAAGGGCAGAGCCATTGCGGGTTCTTAGGGCAGCGGCCTGGGCCCCTCGGGAGAGCCCACATCTACGGAGTAGTTATAGTAGGCTATAACAAGGGCGAGCCCTGTTCGTTTCTCGGCAACCGCAGACCGCTGTCACCCTTGAATCTTTCAATACTTTAGTTTGCTCCATAATATACGCCCCACTAGACAGAGTAAAGCGTTTGGCTAATATACAAAGTGCGGATTGTAAGAATACTTCTTAGAACTGTCCTGTACAATCATCCTTTTGCACTTCAGCATTGAGATTAGCTCGGAAGCCTTGTTGTTGCTCAGACGGATGCTGACAAGTGCATATGCTTCCTTAAGGGCGTCGGTCAGTTCATTATAGCCGTATGTCGGTTTCTTTGCAAAAGCCGTTTCAAGAGCGATGCGGTGAGATTGTTCGGATATGTCAACGTATGGGTCAAATTTCTGCCTTTTGGATTTGCGTCCCTCCCTGTTGCCTATGACATACCCGTCAAGCAACTCGGGAAGTGCCTCGATGTTGATGCGGAATGCAAACGGCTCGAAATCCATAGCGCGGATGTGAACGCTTTTCACACAGCTTATGTCGTGGTTCTGTGAATCCTTCTCGACAAGAAGAACGGCCTCAGCCTTGTTGTTGAGCTCAGTGCCGATATGCCCTCGTGCATTCTCATCGCCCTTGTTCTGATGGAGTATGGCATGGATATGGATTTGTCTCTCATCAGTCCATTGCATGAGCAGAGTGATTATCTTTGTGGACTCACTAGGACTGTTTATGTCATAGACGAAATCACGTATGCCGTCGATAATCACCAGCCCTACATCATCAAGATTGTAGATAGCCTGACGGGTGATCTCTATCCTTTCCTCGGTGGAATACTTACGCAAGGCAAGGAATTCCAGGTTGTCATGGTCTTTATCGTCAGGAAGCCCACATATCCTGAGGATACGCTTAATCACCTTCTGACAGTAATACGGACTCTGCTCTGTATCGAGTTTATTCTCAGGAAGAGAGGCTGTGTATCTCAGGACAATGCCGTTCATCAGGGCAGCCGCTACAATAGCTGATACATTGAAAGTCTTTTTACTTTTGGCTTTTCCTATTGACGCGCTGAAATTGCCAAGTATTCCTATAACGGAATCCTGCGCCTTGATTATCTCCAGAGACATCTCATAAGTCTTTGTGACGCTCAGTCGGGAGGCATGCCACATCTCGATGGCTGCCTCTGCCGAAAGCATCTGGTATCCGCGCTCGTCCATCATCTTCTGCCTCCGGTTTTGAGTCCTGCGAGTTCAAGGGCAAGTTCGGCATCTACTATTATCTTACGCCCGATCTGCTTAATCGCCTTGTCGATCTTTCCGCTTTTCTTGATGCGGTTGGCTGTCGGGATGCTGCAACCGAACAGCTGTGCTATGCCGGAAAGACCATATACATATTTAGGAGCGGAAGCGTCCACCACTACATCAGCCTGCTTGGGCTTGATTTCGTTGGAAGCGGACTTTGATAGGAACATAAATTCCTCGCCTGTCATTTGCCACAGGGGCTTGTTCAAAAGATTTTCGATTTTCATATAGAAGGAATAATTTTAAGTGTTAATCCCGGCGCCGGGGATTGATTTTGATTGCTGTGGACACTGCAAAATTACTCCTGATAATAAGTGGCAGGGAAGTGGATGCTTAAAAAATGTCTTTTTAATTCTCGGGTTATCAATGATAATAAAAATACCACTCAAAAAAATTGAGTGGTATCAGTGGTTGTCGGGTAATGTCACGATGAAATTATAGACTATCACCTAAAATTGGTGTGAAAATTGCGGAAAAGAAGCCTACTTTACAATCGTGCTTGCTTGGTAATAATTTGAACACACTTTTATGAACACAAGGCATAGACGGAAATGGTTAAATAAAGTTGGAGTGGAGTTGTGTTCAAATCTGTGTTCAAGACAAAAGAAAAAGCAGCTACGATTTGATTCGTAACTGCTTGATTTTTAAGGGGTGGTCCCACTTGAACCACAACTATGATATTTCACTAATGCGTAGTTTGTTTGCGTAATAACTTAAAACACTGTGTATCAGAAAACAACAAAGGAAATACTTTAGTATATGTTATGCGAAATAATCACCAAATAACAAAAGGTGGTGATTAGGTGGTGACTTTGAAGGGTTTTTAGTATCTTTGCATTGGAGTTTAATTTTATCTGATATGAGAAAGTTCTTTGTTCGTCAATCCAAGAAAGATGACGCTACTTTGTTTTTCAGAGTGCGGAAAAAGAAACCTTACATAGATTTGCTATTTAGTACCTATTTGCAAGTTGATGTCAAGACGTGGGAAATCGCCCACTCAAGCGACCGCAAGTTAGATGCTTTTGAAAAGTCTGCTCAAGGTACTGTGCTTTTTGAAAAACTGAAAGCGATTGACCGTGCAGTTGATAATCTGCTTAACAATGGAATCTTGGATTCTATACCCGAAACACCCGGAAACGATAAGATTTCAAAAGATTCGTATAAAGAGGCCTGCGAAGAAGCACGGAAGAAAATAGATGAGGTAGTGAGACGGGCGGCCTATGCTGAAGAGCGTGAGGCTGCTTTGCGACAAGCGGAAGCAGAGGCTCGGATTGAAGCGGAACGAGAAGCCGCCCGGAAAGCCAATGTATTGCTTTATCTTGAAAATCATATTAAAGGGATGGCTGACGGCTCAAAAAAATTCAAAAGTGAATCTTATGCCCTTGGAACGGTCAAGAAGTGGAAAAGCTTTTATGGTATACTCAAGGAGTTTTACGCCGAGCACCCATTTACATGGGAAGAAATTGACAAGTCGCTTGGTGACGCTTTTGTTTTGTTTCTGGAAAAGCGAGGATACATGGCTATGTCTATTAACAAGTATGTGGCTTGTTTTCACGCCATGACCAGAGCCGCAAGAGCTGAGAAGTTCCATTCTAATTTGGCGGAAAATGCTTTTTGCAAGAAAGATGTAACTGCGGAACAAAAAGCTCGACAGATTTATTTGAATGTCAGTGAGTTGCAAGCATTGTATGAAATGGAGCTATCTGGATTAAAGGCACAAGTGCGGGATGTCTTTTTAGTTGGTTGCTATACCTGCCAGCGTTTCAGCGATTACAACCGATTGGAAAGAGAAAATTTCACAACAACATCTCGCGGAACAAAAGTCGTGCGCTTGACTCAGAAAAAAACACATCACTCAATCGTTGTGCCGATATTAAATGATAATCTGCTTGAGATTGTGGAAAGATACGGCTTTGAACTGCCCACTATCAATGAGCAGGTATTTAATCGTTATATCAAAGACATTCTCAAAGACCTATCGGAAACCATGCCTACCCTTGCTATAAAAGAGCGCACCTTATTGACCGACAAGGAACGGCGCAAAGAGGAGCGTGGCGATGTTATCTTTGAACGTGATAGCAAAGGTTATGTAATAAAACCTCGCTATGAGCTTGTAAGCAGCCATACTGCCCGGCGAAGTGGAATAACCAATTTGTATTTAACCGGGTTGTTCGATGACCGCCAAATGATGAGTATTAGCGGACACAAAGATTTGTCAACATTCAGTGATTACATCAAATTGTCATCTGATGAGATTGCGGATGCGATTGCGGAACGAATGGCAAAGGCGAAAGACAAAAGCGGCAATGAAGATTTGTTTTAATGACCTTAATATAGAATAATTCTATACTGTTGTTCAATGGATTAACCCGGTAATTTCACCGGGTTATTTTTTTGGAAAGTGAGTAATAATTTTTTTAATTGGTTTCGTGGCGATTCAAGTAATTGTAATAAAGCGCTTTATCTTATTTAGTTGAATTAAGCGGTATTAAATACTTAATAAGTTGCTGTATGACTGTGATTTATCCTATTGTAGATTTGATTTAGTTGTGTTAACTTTGCATAGAAACCAAGAAAAATATCAACATGGATAAAACTTTAAAATGGCTAATGCCCAAAGATGTGGCCTCAATGGCAAACGTCAAAATCGAGACCGTGTGGAAGTGGGTCAGAGATGGAAAGCTGAGAGCATTTCGCCCCAATGGTGGTCGCAGAATTCTCATTTCCGAAAAAGACCTCAACGAATTTATCAAACCTATCTGCGTATGAGTAATTACAAAATTGAGGCGATAGGGAAAGCACCAACCGCATACATTCCACTTGCGGACGAAAACATGCTTAGTCACCTCGCTGATATGGTTGCGGAACGTCTTGCAAAGATAATCAAGCCGGACAACGAGCCTCGTTATTATAACCGTAATGAAGTAGCGACAATTCTCCATGTGTCGTTGCCGACCATAGATAGAATGATGCAAGACGGAAGACTCACAGCTAAAAGAGTTGGACGCCGTGTGTTATTTGACGCACAGACCATAGACAAAGCAGTAAAAGAGAAAACAATCTTTAAACTGAAAACCAAGCGATGCTGAAAAGAAAAAAGCCGGATAAGTTCCGGCTCAAGGAGTGGGTTGCACGTTTCAATCTTCAAGTGCAAAGATACTCCTTTTCAGCGACTATTCAAAGGATTACATCATCTTTAAAAACTGAAAACAGAGTTAAGACGGAAAATATTACACCAAAAAACAAAGAGGCGCAGTTTCGCCGTGTGCGAACATCCTTTATGGAACGCCCTAAAACGATGATGGAGGTAGAAGTGCAAACAGGCGTAATGCGTTCAAATATCACGCGCTATGTCGCTACGATGCGCCGACGACTGCAAATTCAAATCCATCATTACGGAATCTGCCCAGTTACAAGGGCTTCCGGGGTGCAGTTTCTCACGACTGATGAGAACCTATTCATAAAACCTATTGTTCCACCCACTTTATTTGATTAAGATATGGCGAAAGAAAGACAATCATTTGTATTTCGGTTTAAGTGGATTGTTGCTTTATCTGCTATGCCTGATTCATTAAGGCTCAAAACCTACGATGCAATTATGCGCTACGCACATACAGGAGACGAACCAACTGATGAAAGTATTAAGTATGGAATATTCCTAACTGTCAAACAAGAGATGGATGCCGATTTAAAAAAATACGAAGAGAGGGCAAAAATCAATAGAGAGATAGGAAAAAAAGGCGGCAGACCTCCAAAACCCAAAGAAACCCAAATAAACCCAATGGGTTTTTCAAAACCCGACTATGATAGTGACTATGATAGTGATAATGACTCTCCTATTACTGATAAAAGAACAGATAAGAGGAGAGATGTGTTTACGCCACCGACACAATCAGATGTTGAGAATTACATTTCCAAGAAAGGGTATATTGTAAACCCGGTTAGGTTCTTCTCTCACTATTCTCAAAAAGGATGGAAAGGTGTGAGAGATTGGATGGCCAAAATTGACGAATGGCAAATTGATGACGCGCGAAAACAGCCACAAGAAAAAATAGACCAACCTCAACACCCAAAGGAACAGGTAGCAACAGTCACAACTTTAGATGGCGAAGATTATGTTGAGCAATATGGAATGAAAATCAAATTGCCTATCGACTATAAGCCTCAGCCGGATATAGATTATTATTGGGATGAGATGTGGAAAGACTGGCGAAAATCATAACTCAGAGGCATTAACGCAAGTTTTGTTCTATGCGTGTGCGCGTGAGAGCCATGTGCGGGCGTTTACTCCCAATACTTAAAATAACAGCATAGAAGCCCATAATTGAGCTTTGCACCACATTGAGTAGTGTTTTTATTATCTCTTGATGCAATCGCGTGAGAAACGCCTTAAAACAACCTCACGAGAGTGGTGAATATTGAAGCGCATTCAAGGCTTGACGAATCTCATCATAAATCATATCCACGTCTTTGCGGAAGTCCCTGTAATTCTCATAGTGAAAAACCAAAGCAGGGATGTTGTCAGATATAGCTGATTTTCCACTCAATCCGAAAAGTTCCGCAAGTTTATCCCTAAGACCACCAACCATTTTCCCACCTGCTAATGTCCGTGGAGAGTATAGGTATAATATCACCAATAAGAACTTCCGACGGTGATATGGCTTAGTTGCCTTTTCAGATATCCCACGCCGTTCAAATAAGCTCAAATAAAGGTTATAGAGCAACGTAAGGAGCGACAAGTCTGTTAATGGCGGCTTAGTAAGTTCATTCCATTGCGATTGAAGTTCCGATAACCCTGAGTATAGGTTTGCTACGGCTTTAATCTTTCCGATGTTGATTGTTTGCTCTGTTTCCATTTGACGCACGCAATTATTGTCCTATTATGCAAATTTATAAAGAATTAGAGAGATAAACAACAGAATAAGGCGCACCAATCAAGATGAATGATGCGCCAACTATGTAGCCAGTTCGACAATGGTATTACTTGAAAGTCCTTGAAATGATTATTTCATTCCCTTTTTTGTTGATTGTGATTGATTCTTTGTCCTTAATATAGTATTCATTGGTTGAGGTTTTAAGATTCTCGACCTCCTTGAATCCCCAATTCTCCATCAATGGCTTAAGCTGCGACATTGCCACGGAATAATACTCATTTGCATTTTCAGTTGATGATGATTCATAGACCATTCCGAAATTTGAAAGTGTAAGTTCGTATGGGTTTCTATTGAAATCAAACATTGCGCAGCAGTAGAATTTCTCGCCATCGGATAAGGTATATTTGGCGTTATCTTTCCATCTAAAAAGTGCCACCATACCATTGTCGGTTCTTTGAGCATCTGATTTGTCAAAGTTATCCTCAATAAATTGATAGAACTTATCCGGGTTCATCTTTGCGCTTCCAAGCACATCGACGGCTGCCATCGTGGCTGGAATTTGTTGGGAGAGATATTCGTATTTCTTTCCCGAACTGTTGCAGGATGGTAACGTGATTGCGAACATCGCCACCATCAGTAAATAAAGAAATTTTTTCATTGCTTGTATTGTGTTGGTTTATTTGGTTGCTCTGTTTATCTCTAAAGCGGAACCAGCACACAGAAACAAAAAAGCGCAGACTTCCGCCATACGCTATCCGGCTCACCACAAGCCGTATCTACAATGGGGTAGTCCGCGCCGTATAGGGCACGAATCCCAATGTAGATAGTTCAACCCATAAAAGTTCCGAGGTGGTGATTCGATAGCGTTTTGGGTCAAATATGAAAATGCAACGCCCGGAAGCATTGCAAGTGCAAAGTTAACGAAATTCCTTTAATTGACAATGAGGGTATTAAAGCATACGATTTATTTTTTATTTTCTTCTTTCCAGTCCGCTATCATCTTTTCAAGTTCGGCGATGGAAGATGCCTTGTAAAGATTGCCACGGAACTCAATCAACGCTGTTAACTCTTGCTGCGGAACCTCGCAGTAGTCCGGGGCGGATTTTTCATTAAGCATATCGCTTGATACAAACAATTCCCATAGTTCTATGCCAAGCACGCGGGTGATTGCTTCCATTGTTGGCCACGATGGATTCTGCCTTCCGGTCACAATGTTATTAACAAACTGCTTTGACATTGGCGAGCCTGCCTGTGTCATCATTTCTGCAAAATCTTTTTGCGTAATTCCTCTTGATGTGAGGATTTCCTTGAGTCTTAATTCGGCCATAAGTATTTCACTTAAAAATCACGCAAAGATACTTATTTTATCCAAAATATAATATGACAATTTACTTTATTTGATTTTGAAGCGTTAAATAAATGTTAAAAATGTACTTTTGTTTGGCTGGTATAATTTTGAAATGTACTTTTGCATCAGTTAAACGACTTAGATATAATTTCAGGTTATGAGCAAAGAAAGAAAATCAACACTACGCGAGATTATGCAAATGGCATGGTCATTTGTGAAACGTAATGGATTCACAATGGCTGAGGCTCTCAAATGTGCATGGTGCAATTTCAAGCTGAAAGCAGCTATGAAGATGCGCATAGTACAGTTCTTTTTCTTAAAAGTTGATGGCTCGACACGACAAGCGTTTGGCACACTGCAAACATCAGTAATGGGCGAAACAAAAGGCTCTGGCCGTAAGCCTAACGACAATCTGCAGGTGTACTGGGATTGTGAAAAATCAGAATATCGCTCTTTTAAAAAGTGCAACCTTATCAAAATGGTTTAATCACCACCACATAACACCAGAAAACAATGAGTGAAATTGAAAAAATGGCTATAATTGAAAACCCCGTTGCCACCCTTACTAAAGTGCTTATCGACTGTGCTGGGACTCGCACTCGCGCTCAGATTGTCAACTGCCACCTTAAAGCGGAAGACCATAATGGCGAGTTTGAACTCACTACCAACGAGCTTGATGATGCTATTGAAATCATGTATAAGGTGGAAACTGCACTCGGTGAAGCATTAAAAAACCTCTTGGTGGCGGTTGGAACGGACATGGCTTGAGGTGGGGCATCGATGTAATCAAATGTAAAGCAATACCAGATAATTATTTGATATATCGGGTATTGCTTATTGTTTAATTCAAATATAAGTGCTATCTTTGCGTATGAAGAGCAACCATAATAAAACCTGTTGCCAAGTTGACGGAAAGACAATAAAGAAACATACCTTACAGATAAACCGCCCTTGCTTTGTTGAGATTCTCAATGGTAGGCAAAAGGTGGAACATCGTTATGTCTATCCGTCTAATGTCAATCGCTATGTAATTCAAGATGACACGATTGATGAGAACGGAACCCCCATCACGATTATAACGCCTGTACATTATGATGCCTTGTATCTCATAAATGGCAGACGGAAAGATGCACCCCGGCTTCTGGTTGAGGTCGTGGATGCGGAGTTTGTGTTATGTGTCGATGATAATGGCGAACAACTGACATTCACTCAAGATGGCACGGAATATTATGTTTGCCAAGTGTGGTATTATCTCGGAAAGATAATAACCACTGAAAACATTGAGAATCTCAAAATCTAGAGGAACATTAACCCTATAACGTTATAAGAAATGAATCCAATTGACCTCGGAAGAGAGCTTATGGCTCTTGAAAGTCGCTGCATAGCGGAAGGCATGAATGCAGTGCAGATCCGTAAAGAGAAAGACAAGTTGCTCTCGGAAATGAAAATAAACGAACTCAAGGAAAAAATCAAGGCTGAAAATGGCGGTGCAGAGCCGACTGATGCGGAAATCGCTAAGTCAATTGCAGCCGGAATGTCTCTTGCGTAATATCCATGTGATTCAGTTTTAACTCAGATTGTGAATAGGCGTGGCGGTCACTGCAGAGGTGATGGCCACGCTTTTTCCTCCGAGAGTTTTGAAAATCCGGCCGAAATGCCTATTTTTGCATCAACAAGACGGCTTGCCGTCAGATAAAAGAAAATTCCCCCCCTTGATTGCTCCGTATCTAATTTGATACGGGGCATCATTTGTTTTTAAGTGGTGACAATGTGGTGACTAATATGTAAAAGAAAAACGCCAACTTGTTGAAAGTCAGCGTTTAAAAGTGGTCCCACTTGGGCTTGAACCAAGGACTCCCTGATTATGAGTCAGGTGCTCTAACCAACTGAGCTATAGGACC